>ENA-ORLY01001919-ORLY01001919.1-human-gut-metagenome-genome-assembly--contig:-NODE-1919-length-22229-cov-2.344574_pt1 | contig 22229 bp, 25 predicted proteins | sample MGYA00243071_ERZ508832 | MGnify/ENA primary metagenome ERZ508832 (study PRJEB26277, sample SAMN04329777) | human gut metagenome | biome: human-associated habitat | host: Homo sapiens | place: USA... | reverse complement strand
ATATACGTACGGGTAAGAAGTTACGGTCAGATCCTCGAGCGTCTCGTCGCGTCTTGCGATGATCAGGTTTTTCAGATCGATCGCTCCGTAAAATTTCTGCTGCGCATTGACAACAAAGATGGTAGAGATGTTGTCGTTCTTTGCGGCCTGATCGATCAGGCTGCTCATCGCCTGTTTGACATTCAGATCCTCGCGGATGATGATGCAGTTTGTCGTCATGCGGCTGCCGATTTCATCTTCATCGAAGGAGGCGATCATCTCAATATCGTGGCGTACTTCCGGATCGAGCAGTTCGATCAGAAGTTTTTTCTTTGCTTTGTCGAGTTTCTGCAGAACCTCGGCCAGTGCATCGGTCTCCATTTTGGAGAGGATGGAAGCGGCTTTTTTGACATCCATCTCTTCGAGGTACTCGGCTACGTTGTCGGATTCAGCATACTCAAAAATATCGGACAGCATGTCCGTGTCCAGAATGCGGTACAGTTTGCATCGCTCCGGAACCGTTAAAAGCGGCAGAACATCTGCCAGGTCATTTTCGTGGTAATCTTCCAGGCGGCTGCCCATGACAGCCGGAGAAGAGTTACTGCGGATTGTATCCAGGATCTCCTGGGTATAATCCTGTACTCGTTTTTCCATTTTTTTCGTTATCCTCCATTCTTTTTTTGACAGCAGAAAAAAACATGCGTGCTGTCGGTGCGAAAAAGCATGTTGGAACCCTCACAGGGCAGTAAAAGCACACGAAAAAAGAACCAGAGAATTACGTTTCAAAACTGGTTTGGATCATGTGTCTTACTTCGGGTTTTCATAGGATAAGAAGGGAAAATATTTAAGATTAAAGCAGGACTGAAGGATGGCCGTCATCCTGCATATTTTCCGGTTCCCGTCCTATGCTGGTACTTCGCCCATGAGAATCACAACTATCCATTCTGTTCACCTGCCTTTTTTTAGAAATTTTTTGATCAAACAGCCGTTTTTGCCGGTCTGTTTCGCTTGAAATACGGGATTCAAAAATCATCCCTCAAGTATTCTAACTGCTTTCCAGAAAAAAATCAATTCCTATTTTGCTATTTACCTGATTTTTCACCTGATTTTTTCAGGTTTCTTTCCATTTCTTTACATAGCTGTCATTTTTCTGTGGGCAAATAGAAAAAGAGAGACGGCAAAAGCCGTCTCAAAAGAATCAACACGATATCAATTACAGCAACTGGCGCAATGGTCTTATTATAATTCTTAATACTCCATAGAACAGCTTTTTCTGCCAGTTCAGTACTTTCGTTTCGTACTGTGCCCCTTCGGTCTCCTGTCCGTTTGACAGAACTTCTTTACTTTTTTCTATGTAAGTACCTTCCGTAAACTGAATCAGCTGATTCAGTTCTTTGCTGTCGATAACAAGCATTAATTCCGTATCCAGATAAGTACTTCTCATGTCCAGGTTATAGGATCCGACGACAGAAAGTCGGTCATCAAGCAGAACAGCTTTTGTGTGAACTGGAACCTCGTTCATCAGCTCATAGACATCGGCACCGGTATTCAGAATTTTCTTTTTCTGATTCAGGTAGTCGGTGCATCCCCAGGGGTTGGAGCCTTTTTCTACTGCGTTAAGAATGATCTTTAACTGGGCATGGGACGCGATCTCATTTAAAGTGTCGTACATGTATCCGTTGCAGATCACATATGGGGGCTGGAGCGTTAGATTTTGTGCGTTCTGCGCCAGATAGCGGATTGTCTGAAGTACCAGCGGCGTTTTTGGACCTGCATGGGTTCCGTTGTTGACAAGCGTAATTTTATTCGCCGGAATGGTATCCTCCTGCCAGGAGCTGTAATCTTCAATATCGGTGTATTTTTCTTTCAGGGAAGCGTAACGCATTTCTAAAGACTGGTACTGTTTTTCGTACTTTGAAAGTTTTTCCTGTGTCTCGTCTGTAATTTCATTTTCAACATTCGGTATTCCATTCACAATATTTGAGTTTTTTGAATTGCTTTCTGCACCCTCACTGTCATCCGATGCTTCTTCTGACACAGAAATATCTGAACTATTCTTTTTTCTTCCACCCTTTATTTGCACGCAGTCCTCATTCCATATCTGCCGGAAATACGTTTCCAGTTCCTGCAGAGATTCTCCCTCGCCCTTTGTGATATCCCACACCAGAACAATCCCTGCGTTATATACGCAACGGTTAATAACCAGGAGGTAGCAACGTGATTGAAAAAATGAATTTTCTGAGCATCACCGGTCCCAAGGCAGATATCGACCGGGTTGTAAACACCTACCTCCACATTTTCCCGCGACGCAAGTGCCTGAAATTCCTTGCTTCCATTCAAGAACAACTGCTGGTAAATTCCGTCAATTAAGAGCTTGATTTCCACACCTTTTTCTGCAGCGTGATCCAATGCTGCAAGAAGATCTGTTCCGCTTTCATCTGCCCGCAGATCAAAGGTTGCCAATACAATACTCTTCTTCGCCGCTCCAATCATCCGCAGTCTCCACAAAAGTGCCTCTTCATTGTCATCAATACAGCGGATCCGTTCGCTTCCTGGCGTTTCGGAAGTAAATTCTGTCTGTTTCAGCGTTTCCGCAAATTTTTCATCTGGATTCCTGCAATACAGCGGCGCAAAAACATTTACCAGTACTACAATAAGTAAAAACCATAAAAATATATTCCGTATTCGTTTTAGATTTTTCTTTATCGTTATACACCCTTTCTAAAATCAACATTCCCACAAATATTTCTTCAAATCTACACAACCATTTTCTTTCAGAGTAACTCCTTCCCCTTTCAGCAGCCACTCCTGCTCTGTCCACCCCGGCGCCAGCCTCCCCATATGATTCACCACCCGATAACATGGAAACTCCCCATAATTTCCTACATGAGACAGCACTCTCGCCACCAATCTGGAATTCTTCTCCCGCCCGATCAGCTTTGCGATCTGTCCATAGGTTGCCACTCTCCCCGCCGGAATTTCCTCCACCACGGAAAGAATCTCATAGGCAAGATCATCGTTTAATTTGGAGATATTTTCTTTGCGCTTGTTTGTTTTCAGTAAATCTGAAAAGGGATCATCAATCATAACTTTTGTCACCTACTTTTATTCATTTCTATTTTGCCATGTAGTATTTCGTTTGGTGGCCCCCTTTTTTTGCTCCAGCACTATGCTGATGAGCTTTGACAATAGAAGCGTCAATTGACAGTTCTGTTAATTCGGCTTCTAAGCTCAAAACACGAAAAATATTATCAAGGGTGCCGTCTTCAATCCATTTACGGAAATGGGAATAAACAGTTTGCCAGGAACCATAACGTTCTGGAAGGTCTCGCCATGGAGCTCCGCTACGAGCAATCCAAACAATTCCTTTCAGAATTGTCCGGCTGCACTTTTGGGGCGTCCCTGTTTTCCGGAATTTTTAGGCGGCAGTAATGGAGCTATACGGTTCCTTTCTTCATCGGTTAATTCGTATCGTCTCAACATAATTAACACCCCTTTTTCTTTATTCTAACATGAAAATGGGTATTAGAATATATGTTTTGTGCAACTTTTATTTTTCAAACAGGCTCTAGCGTAGGCGTAATCGACAGGAAAAATTATGTTGTACTCATTTGGACAATTTGAATATAAGACTCCCTCGTAAATCAAAATGCCATCACACCGACTACTCCAAGTGTGATGGCATATGCCTTCTTTCTGTATTTTCCTACTTGATTTACGGATGGGTAATTGAATGTTCCCTCCTGGGTATCACAGATACTGGCTAAACTCTATCTTTTCCTTATTCGGTCCCTCAATTGTGAAAAATCTGACTCCGTTTTCCCAGAATGGTAAAAAATGGATCGTATCCCTGGTGGTATTTAAACCAGCATGGTTGATCAGTTCATATACTTTTTCGATGTCTTTTACATCAATTGCAACGTGATCTATAGCGCCTGATTCCATTTTAGCAGCTTTATTCTCATATGTCTCAATTACCAGATTATTCAGCTTGAGGAATGCAACTTTCTCATTTGCTTCCTCGTTGACAGTTTGCAAAGCGACCTCGAATCCAAGCCTTCTATAAAATTCAACGGTTGTTTCTATATCATTTGTAGGAATTCCCACATGCTGAATTCCATTTAACTGCTTCCTTAACATTATTTCTCCTCCTTTTTTTCTCATATAACAGCCCGGCTTCAGCCAGTTTTTCTAAAATCCGCCTCTTTTCCACTTCCGTCTCAACTGGAATCTGCAATTCTCCATATGCAAAATCCGGCAAGCTTAAGACTCCAAGCATGGATTTCGCGTCCACAATATAGCGTCCATAACAAAGATCCACATCGCAGGAAATTGATTCTGCAATACTGACCAATTTACTTGCATTCTGCATAGTTCCCAATGTTACTTTTATTTTCATCGCTTTCACGCTCCTACGCAAACAGACTAATCACAATAGCACAGACCAGACCTGTAATTCCAATAATGGTTTCCATCATGGTCCAGGATTTCAAAGTCGTTTTCTCATCAATCTCAAGAAGGGAACTGATTTCCCATTCCGCAGTCCTGAAGCACCCAGCGGACAATTCCGCCGCCAGTAATTACCAGTAGGATTTGTCCTGTAGGGCGCAGGGAACGGTCCAGAATTTTCTTTAACTGCTCTCCATCATATCCCTGTTTTTTTCCAAGGAAGTACATGGCACACAACACAGCAATGATCAGCGCTACAAATGGAGTTCCCAGAAATTCCAGCACTGGTCTCGCCGGAGCAATACCAGGAATATAAGTTGAAAGTGTGTTACACAAAATTAGTACCAATGGTACAAGGATAATACATAACACTGTAGAAAACTTCGGAAGATTTCCTTCTTCGGCTTCCCGAACTTCCTGAATATTTGAAGGAAGTCCTGCATCAATTTTACTTCCGATAAATTTTGACCATAAAATACCGGCAAAAATCAGTGACAAAATTCCAACAGGCACACCTACTGCTATCATAATGCCAAGATCCACGTTCAGCATATTTGCCACCAGGACAGAGCCTGCTGATGGCGGAATAAATGCAAAGCCTGTGGCAAGTCCAGCCAGAAGAGGGATCACATAATATAAAGTAGATTTCTTTGTCTTTTTTGCAAGTCCGAATGCCAGTGGAATGAGAATCACCACGCCAGCCTCAAAGAATACGGTTGTACCAACTACCAGCCCTGTGATTCCCAATGCAATTCCAGATTTTTTCTCACCGAATTTATTGATCAAAGTCTGGGCAACACATTGTGCACCTCCTGATACTTCCAGGATTCCTCCAAACAAAGAGCCAAGTCCAATTAGCAGGACAATTCCCTGCAAGGTATCACCCGCACCTTTTTCCACTGTACTTACCAGGGTTGGAACCGGCATTCCGGCTCCAAGCCCAATAACCAATGCTGAAATCAGCAGTGATAAAATCGGATGAATCTTAAATTTAATGATAAGAAGCAGAAGCAATATAATTCCTGTCCCTGCCGCGATCAGCAGTCTGGCTGACTCTGCCACAAATACCGGTTCTGTCATTTTGTATTTCCTCCCCAAATTTCTCATTCAATAGTCTACAGTTAAACAGATAACAACACCCGCATTTTTGCTATCCTATATTCAGGACTTATCAGCATAGTGCATCCCAGATAAATTTATTACGCTGCAACATATTTATGAATTGTAGCTCTCACAGCTCCAGGCCCTGCGATCATTTCCCTGAACATGTTCTCAATCTTCTCTCCCACACCAGCTTTGTAAAGATCTGTGAAAAACAGGCGCTCGTTAGAAAGGATCGGTTTCAGCTGATTCTTAAAAGTCTCAGGCTTTCCAATAACAATATCCTTTAACTGTTCTTGAAGTTCCTCATTCATCGGATCTGGTGCCAGTTCATATTTATTCCCTGCATCATCCACTGCCAGCATATATCTTAACCAGCCAGCGATTCCAAGAGGAATTGCTGTGAGCTTAGATGCATTCCCGAATCTCTTCACATATGCCTTTACAGTCTCTCCAAAACGGATTCCAACCATCTGGGATACATCCACAGCAAGACGAAGGTTGGTATCGCCAAGGTATTCATTTGGGAAACGATCGTTAAAAAGCTCATCCACAAATGCCTGTGGGGAAAGGATTCCAGGATCAGCAACTACCGGAAGTCCCTCACTATAGGCTACCATACGTGCCATTTTCATCATGTCTTCATTTGTATTCAGCATATGGGCAAAAAGGTCATATCCAAGAACCACGCCAAGAGGACCAGTTGCAGAATGAACCGGATTCAGACATACCGTTACTTTCATTCTCTCAGAAAAATTTACTGTATTTCTGTCTGCCATGTATACGCCGAAACCTTTTTCCAGAGCAGGACGTCCATTGGGGAAGCTGTCCTCGATTACAAGATACTGTGGTTTCTCAGCATTTACAAATGGTGCAATATATGTTTTCTTGCTTGTGATAACAGGCTGCATGCTTTCTACGCCAAGCTTCTCAAGGTCAGCTGCAATCTGCTCACTGGGACGAGGTGTGATCTTATCGATCATGGTCCATGGGAAAGCAACCACTTTCTCATCACTTACATAGCTTATAAATCCATCATCTACAAATCCGGCTTTCTTCCATTCTTCTGTCATGGTCAGCACAGACTCACGAAGCTTTGCACCATTCTGGGAGCAATTGTCCATGGATACAAGGGCAATCGGATATTTGCCTGCTTTATATCTCTCGTAAAGCATTGCCACTAGAACTGCCATAGCACCTGTAGCTTTGTCCGGACCATTCTGGATATCAGCCTGTACAAATGGGAACCAGGTTCCGTCAGCTTTATGTAATGCATATCCTTTTTCAGTGATGGTAAAGGATGCCATCTGAAGGGATTTACTGGTAAAAATTTCTTTCAGACGGTTCCACTGAGCCAGTTCTGAAGACTGAGCCTTTACAGCTTCTGCCAGAGCGCCCAGAACCTTATATTCACGGGTTCCGTCTCCATGAAGGATTACATTTAATCCAAGATTGTCATATGGTTCATAAATCTTATCCACTACATCATAGTCAAAGGTCTCCACACAGGTGATTCCTCTGTCCAGAATTCCCTCTTCCAGAAGTCCGTCTGCAATACCACCGATAAATACACGGAAAATATTGCCGATTCCAAAATGTACCCATACCGGAGCTTCTTTCGCTTTGGCAGATATTTTCTCCACATCATAACCTGGAAGCTGAATTCCTGCATTTTCCCATGCTTCATGCTCTTTGATTCCGTTTAATGTTAATTTCATGTTCTGTTCCTCCCTAATTTTCTTATTGTACAGATCTGATTCTCAATTCCAATCTGTTTTGTTGTTCTTTATGTTTGTTTTTGTTTTAACTTAAGTGTAAGTCTTAATTGTAAGTTGAGTATATATCTTTTCTTTTTAAAAATCCATTGACAGAAATCCTAATTTTTATTTCTAATTTTTGTATGGTTTTACCAGTAATTTTCTGCTTATTGCTTTTTTAACTGTTCTATACTAAAATGCAAGTAAGACTTAACATTATCTGATAAAGTAAAGATTACATGATTACTGTTCACTTCATAGTCTGCAATACAAGCTTTGTTACCAATGGACAGTAACATTACCTATTTGAATATTTATTAGCAGTCACTAACCTTATGTTGTACTAAAGACATAACCAGGAGACCATCATGAGTGAAAAAGGATTAACCACCATTGCTTTAAAGAAAATAAACCGTTCCAAAATTTACCAATACATTTACCGGAGCAAACTGACCTCAAAGCTACAGATCGTTCAAGATCTGCAGATGGGTCTGTCTACTGTCAGCCAGAATTTAAATCTTCTGGAAAATGAAGGGCTGATTGAGAAAAATGGTTACTTTGATTCCACCGGAGGACGAAAGGCCAATGCCATTCAGATTGTTTCGGATTTCAGAATTTCCATTGGTGTTGGAATATTAAAAAATATGTTTCATATCACCGCCATTGATCTGTACGGAAACACGGTCTATACGGATACAATTCCGCTTACCTACTCAAACACAGCTGCGTATTACCAGCAGATCACTGACAAAGTCAAGGACTTTATTGAAAAAAACCAGTATCCGGAAGACAAAATTCTTGGTGTTTCCATTGCTACCCAGGGAATCACCTCCCCGGACAATACAACTGTTATTAACGGAAACATTATGAACAACACCGGTATGCGTCTGAAGGATTTTTCCAGGCATCTGCCCTATCCCTGCCATCTGGAGCATGACTCCAAATCAGCTGCTTTTCTGGAATTATGGAATCATCCGGAGCTTGACAGTGCTGTTGTTTTTTTATTGAATCGAAATCTTGGCGGTGCCATTATCACCAATCACCAGATTCACCAGGGATGTTCTATGCACAGCGGAACAATCGAGCATATATGCGTCAACCCTGACGGACCGCTTTGCTACTGCGGAAACCGGGGCTGTCTGGAAACCTATTGCTCTGCCAACTCCTTGGAACAGGCCAGCGGCATGACTATAAAGGAATTTTTTCCTCTTTTAAGAGAAAAAAAATCCCCCCAGCTTATACAAATCTGGGAGGATTATCTGAAACATCTGGCTTTTGCAATGAAAAACCTGAATCTGGTTATTGATGCACCCATCATTATCAGTGGATATCTGGCACCTTATTTTACGGAAGATGACACGGATTATCTGCTGCGGCAGATCAATTCCATGACTCCATTTGAGCTGAAAGAAGAACAGATTCTCGTGGGCACACATGGGCAGTATACACCTGCGATCGGGGCTGCACTTTTTTATGTGAAGGAATTTATCCAGTCAGTTTGACACTAAAAAAGCTACTGTTCACTCCGTGCCCAGCAACACGCTTCGCGATGCACAGAAATCATGCATTCGCATGATTTCGCGCCGAGGTTCTCGTTTTTTCTGTGAGCTTTGCTTACAAAAAACACCTCGCAGAATGTTACCAATAAACAGTAACCTAAAAAATCAATGCAAAATATGTAATTACACATTTTTCTTGACAAAAGTTTTCGCTCTTATTATAATTACCGTTGTTAATTAACAGTGGTAATTATTTTTTTGTAAGGAGAAATAACTATGGACATTGAACTTATCAAACGTATGATGGATGCCTGTTATCAGGGCAAGCGAATCCGAGATATGCTGCCGCCTCTGCCAGATGGAGTTGCATCTTCTTTTATTCAATATCTGGATATCATTGAAAAACTGGAAAAACAGGGAATTGATGGCTGGTGGCTGAATGAAACCGGGTATCGTTGGCTGTTTGGGAAAGGAAATGTATCTGACCGAATGGTTCACGGTGCACTGGCAATACTTGCCATGATATTTATGTTGTCCGGATGTTATGCTATGGAGAGGCAGTCCGGTGTCCGTTTTATTCTGCGGTGTACAAAAAAAGGAAGGAAAAACTTTTTCTTACGAAAGGAAGTATGTGCGGTAATTACGGCGGTATTTACCTGTGGTTTGACTGTTGGAGCGGAGATTTATGAAGCAGGGCGTTTGTATAATTTTGATGGCTTGAGTGCGCCGGTTCAAAATATATCTTTTTTACAAAACGTGCCTTTTTCCATTAACATCGGACAGTTTTTGTGCATTTGGATTTTTATGCGGCTTTTGATTTATATTATGATTGCAAATCTGTGTCTGATGATATCATCTATGACGGAACGGGTAGAAAAAGCACAGATGATTTCGCTGTCATTATTGATTTTTACAGTAATATCCGGTGTTTCAGAATATATGGTACTTGGAACGCAGAGGGGCAGGAAAAGCATTTTTGTTGGTAGTTTTGTATTGTTGTGTCTTTGTATAAGCATTTTTGTTACATATCGAAGATGGAGGAATGTAAATGATTGAAATAAAAAATTTGCGAAAAACGTATGGGAAAAAGGTGGCATTGAAAAGTTTTTCTTATACATTTGAAGATGGTATTTATGGTATGCTCGGAGCAAATGGTGCCGGGAAGAGTACACTAATGAATCTGCTTACGGATAATGTAAAAAGGGATTCCGGTGAAATTTTGTATGATGGAAAAGAGATATTAAAGATGGGTGGAAGTTATCTGGAAAAAGTAGGATATATGCCGCAGCAGCAGGGATTCTATGAAAGTTTTTCTGCCCGCATGTTTTTAGTTTACATGGCGGAATTGAAAGGACTCCGAAAAAAAGAGGCAAAAAAGCAGATTGAAAATCTTTTAGAAATTGTTCACTTGTCACATGTGGCAGATAAAAAGATTGGCGGTTTTTCCGGGGGAATGAAACAGCGTGTTTTGCTGGCACAGGCATTATTAGGTGATCCAAAACTTCTAATTTTGGATGAACCGACAGCAGGACTTGACCCGAAAGAACGTGTCAATTTGAGAAACTATATTCATCAGTTGTCTCAGAATAAAATAATTTTATTAGCAACTCATGTGGTAAGTGATGTCGAAAGTATTGCAGACCGGATTCTCATCATGAAAGCGGGAGAACTGGTGGCAGATGATACGCCGGAACATTTGGTTCGTGCCGTTGATGGAAATAATTTAGAGGATGTGTATATGAATTATTTTGGTGATAAGGGAGAAAAATAGGTAAAATTCTCCCTATCACACCAGAAATTCGAGCCAGTTAATTTCATCCACTTTAAACTGGCTTGGATTTTCCATCCAAAGCAGGATTAATTGAAAAATCCCTCCGGCATAAAAACACGATTTCATTTTTATCATCGTTTCATCTGTATCCGGTTGATTTTCTTTGAGAAAACGTTGGACAGTCTGCTGTACTTCATCCGTGAAAATCTCCATCATGGTTGGAAGAAGCTGGCTGTTTTTTAAGTTTTTTACCAACTGAGGACGAGCTTCTAAAAAGGCAATCATTTCGTGAAATAAACGGTCGTAACATGACACATTTTCTTCTTCAATCTGCGAGATAAATTCATCGCGCATTTCATGAATAAAAAAAGACATAAATTCATATTTGTCAGCAAAATGAGAGTAAAAAGTAGCACGTCTGATATTTGCACATTGACACAATTGTAAAACTGTGATGGATTCAAAACGATTGTGTTCTAACAAAGTAAGGAAAGCTTCTTTTAAGCTATTGTAGGTTCGTTCGGTTCGTAAATCTGCCATAATCTGGTATACCTCCTAGTAAAAATAATGGACAATTTTTATAAAATGTTAAATAACTGACAGATGACTGTTATTGTACGTTGCTTTTACTGCCATCTACCGTTATATTATCTAATATCGTAACAGGTGTCAATTAAATTATTGCAAGTGAGGTATGAGTAAATGAAACAAAAATTTTTTGATTGTGTAATTCGATTTCGAATTCCTATTATGGTAATTTTTGTGCTGGCGGCTGTCTGGGGGGCGTATGCGAAACAACTGGTGCAGGTAAATTATGATATGAATGATTATCTGCCGGAGGAGTCGTCCTCTACGGTATCAATGGATAAAATGCAGGAGGAATTTGATGGCGGGATTCCAAACGCGAGGGTTGCTGTCAAAGATGTATCTTATGCACAGGCGTTAAAATATAAAGAAAAACTGGAAAAAATTAAAGGGGTGGAAGAGGTAACATGGTTAGATGATGTAAATTATCTGGATATGCCGATTGATATGCTGTCAAAGGATACACGTGATTTGTATTATAAGGACAACACGGCGCTGTATACGGTGACAATTGGGGAAGACAGTATAAATTCAGCAGTTCCCGAAATCCGTAAGGTGATTGGTGACGATAATGCGATGACCGGGTCAGCGGTCAGCACGGCAGAGGCAACGAGCAGTACGGTAAGTGAAATCAAGAAGATTGCGGTCATTGCCGTTTTGATTGTTCTTCTGGTGCTTTGTCTTACAACGTCTTCGTGGCTTGAACCCTTTATTGTACTGCTTGGCATTGGTGTGGCTGTTTTAATCAATGCGGGAACAAATCTCATGTTTGGCGAGGTATCATTTGTTACTAATGCGGCGGGAAGTATTTTGCAGCTTGCCGTATCACTGGATTATTCTGTATTTCTGATTCATCGTTTTCAGGAATGCCGCATGACGTGTAATTCACCAAAAGAAGCAATGAATGAGGCACTTTGTAAATCCGCATCATCGATTTTGTCGAGTGGATTGACAACCGTAATCGGCTTCCTTGCGCTTTTATTTATGCGGTTTGGAATTGGACCGGATTTAGGAAGAGCGTTAGCCAAAGGAATCGGAATCAGTTTGTTGACGGTATTTTTGTTTATGCCGGGAATTATTCTATTCTGCTACCGCTTGATGGATAAATTATCGCATAGGAGACTACTTCCATCCTTTGAAAAGTTCGGAAAACTGGTGAGTAAAATTACCATTCCTCTTGCCGACATTTTATGCCAGCAACAATAACAGTTATTATTACGGTTCTTCCCATATTTTTGGTGCAGGCACCCGGTATGGAGACGACACAAAATATATTGAGGATACATTTGGTATCAAGGACACCTATGTTTTGATGGTAAAAAATAACGACATGAAAAAGGAAAAAGCACTGGTGAAGGAATTGAAAAAATCAGATAAAATCCTTTCCATCACAGCACTTTCCGACATGCTTGGACCGATGCTGCCAAGGGATATGATACCAAATACAATCCGAAAGAAATTGGAAAGTGAAAATTACAGCCGTATGGTGCTTTCCGTTGGCGTGGATTATGAAGGGGAAGAGACATTTGCGCTGGTTGAAAAAATAAGAAATACGGCAGCAAAGTATTATGGAAATAATTATTATCTTGCCGGACAGGGTGTAAGTACCTATGATTTGATGGATACGATTACAGATGATATGGTGAAAGTAAATCTGGTGGCAATTGCCGCTGTGCTTATTGTGCTGATTCTCACCATGCGTCAAATAAAAACACCGATTGTTTTGGTGCTTGCGATTGAAACAGCGATTTGGATTAACCTCTCGATTCCGTATTTGCAGAACACACCGCTGTTTTACATTGCCTACCTGATTATTAGTTCGGTGCAGCTTGGCGCAACAGTGGATTATGCGATTTTGTTCAGCGACCGCTACCGCGAGTGTCGGCGTGAGATGGACAAAAAGGAGAGCATTATTGCTACGATATCGCAGACTTCCGTGTCCATCTTAACTTCCGGTATCACGATGATTGCGGTAGGATTCCTGCTTGGCATAATTTCCACGCATGGACTGTTATCCCAGCTTGGTTATCTGCTTGGAAAAGGAACTATCTGCTCGGTATTGACGGTGTTCTTTGTTTTGCCGGGGCTACTGTATTTGACGGACAGGAAAAAAACATCATTTTAAAGTTTTCTTGTAATTTGTGCCCCAGCTTTGCATTGCCATAAGAATCGGTCTCATGGATTCGCCCGTTTCGCTCAGAGCATATTCCACATGAGGAGGAACTTCCGGGTAAACGGTTCGGGTGATGAGACCGTCTTCTTCCATGGAGCGAAGGCTGTCGGTTAATACTTTTTGGCTGATGCCGTCAAGGCTTCTTTTTAGTTCATTAAACCGCCAGGGTCTCTGTAAAAGATTCCGAAGAATCAGTAATTTCCATTTGCTTCCGATTAGTTGAACAGTAGTTGCCACAGGGCATTCTGGTAATTCTTCTTTTGTCAGCATAATTTGTCTCCTTCATAGTTTCTAAAATGATGTAAGTATCAAATATAGTGTAACATAAAAATTGTTATGTTATCAATTGTTTTAGGGAACTTTTTAATGAAAATAATGCAAAAAAGTTCCCTAAAATTATAATAACCGCAAAATACACAGTGCTTTCCTCCAGAATTAGGTAACTTTTTTGTAACTACGTAATAAAAAAGTGCGTACTTTTTTTATGAGTGAACCAGTGTTATTGTAAAGATGCAACAGGGCAGAGCCCATAAAATAATATAACAGGAGGTAATGAAAATGGCATTATCAAACATTTTTGGCTGGAACAAAGAAGATGAAAAAGATGAAAAACAGGCAGGTACTGCTTGCGGTACGGCATGTGGAGCATCCGATGAACAGCCGGAGGAAAAACAAACAGCCTGCGGTACAGCATGTGGAGCATCTGACAAGTAAGAAATTCATCTGAGGAAGGAGTGAGGGATAGGATGAGTCAGTATTTTTCTTTTCAGTGGCATATTACGGATGAATGTGATCAGCGTTGTAAACACTGTTATATTTTTTCCGGAGATGGCTGCAAAAAATTAAGGAGCATGACATGGAAAGGGAAGCAGGAAGTTGTGGCAAACTGCGAAGACTTTTGCAGAGTCTACCATAAAACGCCTTATTTTTATATTACCGGCGGAGACCCTATCCTTCATCCGGACTTCTGGAAACTTATGGTACTTTTGAAGAGCAAGGATATTCCCTTTACACTTATGGGAAATCCATTTCACCTAAACGATGAAATATGCAGAATGCTAAAAGTATGTGGCTGTGAAAAATATCAGATGTCATTAGACGGCATGAAAAAAACACATGACTGGTTTCGCAAACCGGGCAGTTTTGATGAAACACTTGAAAAGGTTGGCTGTCTGAATCGTGCCGGAATTAAGAGTGTGATTATGAGCACGGTGTCGAGAACAAATCAAGAGGAGATTCCCGACATCATTGATGCCGTTGTTAAAGCAGAAGTAAACGTGTATGCATTTTCACGATATGTGCCAACCGGTGGAGAAGTGGATGAAAAAATGACACCGGAGGAATATCGAAATTTATTGAAAATTTGTGATGCAAAATTTAAGGCATATGAGGCAGCAGGCTGTAAAACTTATTTTAATAAAAAAGACCATTTATGGACGCTTTATGAATATGAAACCGGGCAGTTTTTGCTGCCTTCTCATGGAAAAAAAGACATGATTTACGATGGCTGCAATTGTGGCAACTGTCACATTACAATCTCGTCAAATGGAGATGTGATGGCATGTCGGAGAGTGATGGACAGCAAAGTGGCAAATATATTTGAAGACCGGCTTTCGGATGTATGGATTTGCCAGATGGAGAAATATAGAGAATACGATAAATTTGTAAAATGCAGTAAATGTGAGTTGAAACCATGGTGCAGAGGCTGCCCGGCTGTGGCTAACGGCACAAATGGCAGTTTCTATGCCAAAGACCCACAGTGCTGGAAAACAAAAAATGAAATAACAGGGGAGGAATTGACATGTTAATGGACCTTATAAAAGCGAGACATTCCATACGAAAATACACAGAGGAACAAATTAGTAAAAAAGATTTGGAAAAAATATTAGAAGCGGGAAACTATGCACAAAATGCAGGGGGTGGACAAAGAAGTATGATGGTTGCCATTCATAATAAGAAGCTGGCTTCCTATGTCGGGAAAATGAATCTGATGCATTTTGACCGAACTCATTTGGCAGGAAATTTTGTGTCAAAGGAGCAGCCAAGTACCATCGATGATCCGACAATAAAAAATGGATTCTATGATGCACCGACAGTAGTATGCATATTTTGTCAGGATAATTTTCTATTTAAGACGGCAGATGCTTTTTGCATGATGGAAAATATGATTTTACAGGCAACCGAACTCGGAATTGCTTCCTGTATTATTTCAAGAGGATATGAAACATTTGCCTCGGAAGAAGGAGCAAAATTGATGCACGAGTGGGGTGTCCCGGATGGATATGCCTGTCAGGGATTTGTCATATTAGGATATATTGATGGAAAACAGCCGCAGAGCAAACCAAGAAAACCGGGAAGGATAAGAATAATAGAAAAGTGAAAAAATTTTGATAAGTCATTGCCAATTCCACAAAAAAGTGCGAAACACTTGCAGTTACCCACAATCTATGATATGATTTCAGTGTTATATAGGTTTGTAATTGGTCAAACGTTTCTACGAACTACCGTAATAGTTTACTATAACAATTATGGTAGTTTTTTATATGTCATGAAATGGAGGACACGAATATGAAATATGATGTAATTATTGTAGGTGCCGGACCGGGAGGCATTTTTTCGGCGTATGAGTTGACGAAGAAGAATCCGTCTTTGAAAGTTGCTGTATTTGAAAAGGGATATTCTTTAGAGAAACGCAAATGTCCGATTGATGGAGATAAAGTAAAGTCTTGTATTAACTGTAAATCCTGTGCGATTATGAGCGGTTTTGGCGGCGCAGGCGCTTTTTCCGATGGGAAATATAATATTACGAATGACTTTGGTGGGACACTTTATGAGTATATTGGAAGGGAAAAGGCAATTTCGCTAATGAAATATGTCGACGAAATTAATTGTGCTTATGGTGGTGCAAAAACGCATATGTATTCAACGGCAAACACGAAGTTTAAGAAGATTTGTATGCAGAATAAACTTACACTTTTGGATGCATCTGTAAGGCATTTAGGAACTGATATTAACTATGTAGTTCTGGAAAATTTGTTTGCCGAACTAAAGGATAAAGTGGATTTTTATTTCCAGACGCCGGTAGATAAAATTGAGAAAAAACAAGGTGGTTATAAGGTTTTATATAAAGATGGCGAGGCAGAATGTACAGAGTGTATTATTTCAGTTGGACGAAGTGGAAGTAAATGGATGCAGTCAATTTGTGAAGATCTTGATATTTCCACAAAATCAAATCGAGTAGATATTGGAGTTCGCGTGGAACTTCCTGCGGTTATTTTTTCACACCTTACCGATGAATTATATGAGAGTAAAATTGTTTACCGCACAAAGAAATTTGAGGACCGTGTCCGCACATTTTGTATGAATCCTTATGGGCAGGTTGTGAACGAGAACACAAACGGAATTATTACGGTAAATGGACACAGTTTTGAAGACCCGGAAAAGAGAACAGAAAACACTAATTTTGCGCTGCTTGTGGCGAAGCACTTTTCTGAGCCATTTAAAGACAGCAATGGTTATGGTGAAAGTATTGCAAAACTATCCAATATGCTGGGCGGTGGTGTGATTGTTCAGAGATTGAGGAAAGTACAGTGCGTCCGACTCTTGCGGCAACGCCCGGTGATTTAAGTCTGGTGCTTCCAAAACGTATTATGGATGGTATTATTGAAATGATTTATGCACTTGATGCTGTGGCACCCGGTACAGCAAATGATGACACTCTTTTATACGGAGTGGAAGTTAAATTTTATAATATGGAAGTGGATATTGATGAAAATTTGGAAACGAAACATAAAGGTCTTTATGTGATTGGTGATGGCAGTGGTGTAACACATTCGCTTTCGCATGCTTCGGCAAGCGGCGTGTATGTGGCAGACCATATTGTGAATAATCAATAAGGAAAGAAGGAGGAATTGTCCTATAAAATTCTAGACAAGCCTTCCCTTTTATGCTACAACTAGAATAACAATGAAATAAAACACGACACTTTTCTGCCACCGGGTAGGAAAGTTAAGCGTCAGATTTTCTATCGTTAGGTCTTAGAAGATAGGAAATGCTGGCGCTTTATTTTTTTGAAAATAGGAAGGAGCTTAGGCACTATTATGAGTAATCCAATTAAAAGTTTAACAAAAAAAGAATGGGGAGTATGGATTGGTTCCCTGCTAATCATTGTGATATCCAATATTTCATCGGGAAGCTTTGATTTGTTGACATTAGTTGCCGCATGCATCGGCGTGACATCTCTCATATTTGCGGCAAAGGGAAATGTATGGTCACAGATTTTAATGAGTGTATTCAGCATTTTATATGGTATTATTTCGTTTCAGTTCCGTTACTGGGGCGAAATGATTACCTATCTTGGAATGACGATGCCGATGGCAATCTGGTCGACCATAACTTGGATAAGAAATCCATCAGAAAGCGGGAAAGAAGTTGCTATCCAGAGATTAACAAAAAAGCATATAATTTTGTTAGTTGTGAGTGGGGTAATTGTTACCGCAGTTTTTTATAAAATATTAGCTGTATTTAGTACACCGAACATTGTATTTAGTACGATATCGGTAACAACCAGTTTTTTCGCTGCTTCTCTAACTATGCTGCGGTCTTCTTATTATGCCGTCGGATATGCTGCAAATGATGTTGTGCTGATTGTTCTCTGGATTTTAGCTTCCATTAAGGAGCCGCGTTATTTATCCGTAACGGTTATTTTTGTTATTTTCTTATTCTTTGATTTGTATGGCTTTATTAGCTGGAAGAAACGGGAAAAGTGATGTGTATTTTGAAAATATTTTATGTTATAATGGCACTGATAGAAGAATTGAGGTGCTAAGATTATGAATTATATAAAATTATTGCTTCATGATGAGTCTGGAATTGCTGAAATGTCGCAGATGGCAACGGAAATAGTAAGAGAACATTTATAGTGCGTGTCAAGCATATGAAAGCCTTGGATTTAAAATTCTTCGCTCTGAAAAAAACAGTATTGGCAATGGATTTTATATGGATGATTATGTGTATCGGCTGGATGTTTGATGAGTGGGGCGGAAAATGCGTGGTGTTTCAGAAATGCACTTGTCCGTGCAAACTATACGAACCTGCAAAAAGGTATTCACGAAACAACAGAGTATCTGGAAGCGTTTCTCAGAAATCTGCTTTTGAACGAGAAAAATGAGCTTCATAATCGAAATCTTCATATAAGTGGACTTTTGAACGAAGAAAAAGTGGACATTGGAGATTCGAAAGTGGATATTGAGAATGAAAAAGTGGACATTCAAGACAAAAAAGTGGATATTGAAAGTGTGCTTTCCGAAAAAAGTAGTGATTTCTCAGTAAAAACGACAGTTCATATTCATAGACTTTTTAAAAAGTTTGGCTTTGATGAGGTGTTTGGAAGAAGTGCAGTTATGGAGCTTCTTGAGCTAAAAGGTTCAGGTGCTTCAAAACTTCTTTCCAATTTGGTAAAGGCAGACATTATTGAACCGGTATCCGGTCACGGAAAAGGAAGATATAAATTCAAGAAGTAGGGCTTCTTACATCTGTTCATTGTATAGCGATGTGTGGAGGGATTAATCTGTCGCAGTGCATTCCTGTGGCAGACGATGACAATGGGAAAACTCCGAAAAATAAGATAATCTTTCCATCCTTGTTATATAATACGGGACGTGTGATTTCATATTCGGTAATCGGTTTTTTGCTGGGCGGAATGGGAATGCTGTTAACAGGAGGCGGCGGAATGGGAATTCCACTGCTTCTGCAGGGGATATTGAAAATAATAGCGGGTTTGTTCATGGTGATCATGGGAATAAACATGTTGGGCTGGATTACATTATTAAGAAAGTTCCAAATCAGATTTCCACAAAGGCTGACTGATAAATAAACAAGAAAAGAAGAGAGAACAGACCGTTTTTTGTCGGACTGTTGAATGGGCTGATGCCGTGTGGCCCCATGCAGTCCATGCAGATTATAGCACTTGGATCGGGAAATCCTGTCTCAGGTGCGGCTGCGATGCTGATGTTCAGTCTGGGAACGGTTCCTCTGATGCTTGGTTTTGGAAGTCTGGATACGTCAGAAGCTGAAAATACGGAATCAGATGCGGAGAAAGAGGAAACAGTGGTATATGAAACTCCTGCCGTAGAGAATGGTGAAATTTCAATTAATGCAGATACATTGACTTCGAATCCAATGTATATCAATTACGATTCCAATGGAACCAATATCCAGCTTATTGCTGTAAAAGGCTCGGATGGAACTCCGCGCTTATCACTTAATACATGTCAGGTATGCAATCCATCGCCAAGGGCGTATTTTAAGGAACAGAACGGAAGACTGGTATGCCAGAATTGTGGAAATGTATTCACGACAGACAGTGTAGGTGAAACTACTGGCGGGTGCAATCCTATGTATATAGATTATAAGAATACAGACGGAAAACTGACGGTAAGTGTGGCAGATCTGGATACATATACAGATCAATTTGCTTCGTGGGATGGTCCGGTAAAATAGTATCTTCATCGGAGAGATATCAGCCTGAAAGGTGGATACCTTATCTGCCACCTGAGTCTATGGCAAAAGACCTTAAAGCTATCTGATACAACTGAAGTTTTACGGGCAGGATTCTTATTCAAAATGTGAACTGTGGAGGAAATCATGACGAAGAAAAAATTTATTAAGCCGTTCGCAATACTGGCGGCTGTTTTTCTGGGATCACTGGAGATGGGATGGCGCTTTTTTAACATGGTGGTCCGCTGCAAAAGAGGAGAGCAGAAAAAGGAAAGAAAGAAATGGTTTGAACTGTCTCATATCAGGGAAAATCATCCTCAGAACGGTTACGCCAGAGAATATAATGAGAGTAAGGCATGGTGCTTTGAACAGAAAATGCAGGACTGTTATATCAAAAGTATTGACGGATTAAAACTGCATGCATTATATCTTCCTGCAGAAGCTGCGAAGCGGATCGTCATATTAAGTCATGGATATCGTGGCAGCCGGTTTGGCACGTTGTCGTTTATGGCGAAATATCTGCATGAGCATCAGTGTGATGTCCTGTTTATAGAGCATCGCTGCTGCGGTGACAGCGAGGGAAACTATATTACTTTTGGAGCAAAGGAACAATGGGATGTGCAGCAATGGGCAGTATATATGGCTGAACGAAACAAAGAGAAGCTTCCGATTTACCTGTACGGACAGTCCATGGGTGCAGCTTCTGTGCTGATGGCATCAGGACATACACTTCCACCGGAGGTGAAAGGCCTGATTGCGGACTGTGGTTTTCAGTCTATGGAAAGGCAGATGCGTGATATGGCAGCTAACTGGTTTCACCTGCATCATATTCCGTTGCTTCTGATGGAACTGGACTGGTTCTGTTCTCTTCTGGCTGGATTTCATATGAAAGATGCAGACACTACAGAAGCCATGAAAAAAAATAAAAGACCGGTTCTCTTTTTCCATGGAGAGAAGGACACCTATGTATATCCCAATAACTCTTTTCAGAATTATATGCTCTGCAGGGCAGAGAAGGAACTGGTGATCATACCAGGAGCTCGGCATCTGTGCAGTGCCTATGCAGATCCGGAACTGTATCAGCATAAGATGATGGAATTTTTTGAAAAATACGATTAAATGAAAAAATCCTGACCGGGATTTATCAGACATAGTATATAGCAGGAAATATACCTTTGAACTGCTAGTACATCGAAAATTAAGTTTCTGCCATATTGACGTAGGATGATTTCTTCATATGCAAGGCGGAGGAAGGAGGCGTAGCGGTGGCTACGGCGACTGACGACAACGCAGCAGATGAAAAATCAGACAAGTCAATATGGCAGTTACTTAATATTCGATGTACTATGTTAAATGTAGGATAAGTCCCGGTCAATTTTTTATAAAGTGTTCATTAAGTCTTCAGGGTACTGGTATTTCCTGAGAAGGTATGATATTTTTTCACCTGAAGCATACATACAATGTTTTCTGTCCCGGATAAAGAGGAAAACCGGGACAATGGAGGTTATCTATTATATGAGAAATTATTATCCTTTGACGGCAGCTCAGAAGATGCATCATAACTGGATCATGGATTATGGTACACAGCAGGTATCTGGCGTAAGTGTTGTGGCTTCTGTACAGGCAGAACTGGATTTTGGATTATTAAAAAAATGTATTCAGATGGAAACAGAGCGTTCCGGTTGTACCAGAGTCCGTTTTACAAAGCCGGATAAAGATGGAAATGTAAAACAGTATATCGAAAAACAGGACCCACGTGATATTGAGCTGAAGGATCTGTCAGGAATGGAAAGTCTGGCAAAGGCAGATGAGCTGATGCAGCAGTGGGCATATGAAACATTTGACGGAAATAATATTCCGATGTGTGAATTTACCATGCTGAAGCTTCCAGAAGGATACAATGGTTTCTTTTTACATATGGATCACAGACTGATCGATTCCTGTGGGCTTGTAGTTATGATTGAAGACCTGTTCCAATTATATACGCATTACAGATATGGAACAGCCTGCCCACAGGAACTGGTTGATTTTGAGACGGTCCTGAAAAAAGATCTTGCAAAAGCGGGCAATGAAAAGCGTTTTGCAAAAGACAAAAAATTCTGGGATGACCAGCTGGATGCACTGGGTGAGCCGTTATATTCTGATATTCAGGGACCATCCGTATTGGAGGAAGCAAGAAAGCGCCATGGAAATCCGAAGCTTCGTGCTTCTGACATTGAGATGAACGAGCTGTTTGTTGCAGTAAAGGATTATCATCTGGAACCGTATGCGACACAGAACCTGATGGATTTCTGTATGAATCATCAACTTTCCATGACGAATCTGCTTCTGCTTGGTATTCGTACTTATCTGTCTAAGGTAAATAACGGACAGGAGGATATTACGATCCAGAATTTTATATCCAGACGTTCTACCCA
>ENA-ORLY01001916-ORLY01001916.1-human-gut-metagenome-genome-assembly--contig:-NODE-1916-length-22250-cov-7.795743_pt1 | contig 22250 bp, 20 predicted proteins | sample MGYA00243071_ERZ508832 | MGnify/ENA primary metagenome ERZ508832 (study PRJEB26277, sample SAMN04329777) | human gut metagenome | biome: human-associated habitat | host: Homo sapiens | place: USA... | reverse complement strand
CCGTCTATGCCGCCAAAAGTGCCGATGATCCGATGCCGTTCGCTCCGGATGCGGTCGCGGCGCACCGGGCCGTGGGGCACCGGGTCCGCCAAATGGGCGAGGACCGCCGGAGGGTCTGTATCCGCCGGAGGGACGGGGGCCGCCGCCCATGGGAGGAGGCGGTGGGGGCCGGTGTCCACGGGGCGGACGGGGGCGGCGAGGCCGTCCCCAGAAGATGGGATAGTACATAGGCCGTACCACGCCCACCGGCGCACCGGTGACGTACCGGCGGCGGTAGCGGCGATAGCGCACGGCGTCCAGCAGCATCCACACCACAAAAATGGCGACGATCAGCAGGATAACGCCCAGCACGTCGACACCGCCAGGCTGGGCAGGTTCCGTCCAAACGGTGTCTGCCGACGTACCGCCCAACTGGGCCTGTCCGTAGAACACGTCGGCCTGGCGGTAGAACGCCAGCGCCGCAGCGTCGAAGTCACCGCTGTAATAGGCGGACTCGATGGCCTGCTTCAGCTTGGCCTGCATGGTGTCGTAATTGCTCAGCACCCACAGCACATTGTCGCCGCAGGCCACATAGTAATCGTCGTTCCGCACCATCATCAGCAGCATGTCGTTGGCGCCAAGGCCCCAATCGGCGCCCAGCTGCAGGGCGGCCTCCTCCGGCGTCCAGCCGGTGAGGCTGTCCACCGTGGCCACGGCCACGATGGCATAATACTTGCTGTCCCACGCACTGTTGTACTGTCGGATGGCATCCTTTGTGGTGTCGGTCAGCATGCCCGCATCGTCGCAGATCCACTGGTGATATTCTACCTGCGGCAGCTCCGACGGCTGTTTTTCGATGTAGCCGGCCTTGCGGCTCTGGCCGATAAACACGGCGGCGGCGATGGCCAGCACCAGTGCGGCAAAGGCGATGCCGCGCTTCTCAAAAAATTTCATATGCGCTCCCCTTTCCAAAGGAGATGGTTTCGTTTCTCAGCTCCGCAGCTCCAGCAGCTTCTGCTTCAGCTCGCCTTCGATCCTGCCCAGCTCGACCTCCGCCTCCTTGCGCTTGGCGGCGCCCTCCTTCTGGATACGGGCCACCTCGTCCAGAGTGGAGATCAGCTGCTGGTTGGTGTGCTGCAGCGTCTCGATGTCCACGATGGATCGCTCGGCCTCCTTGGCAGTGGCAATGGTGCCCATCTTCAGGGTGTCGGCGTTCTTCTTCAGCAGCTGGTTGGTCATCTCCGTCACCGCGTTCTGGGCAGCGGTGGCCTGCCGGCTGTGCTCCAGGCCCAGCGCCAGCACCATCTGGCTCTTCCACAGGGGGATGGTGTTCACCAGAGAGGACTGGATCTTCTCGATCATCTGGGTGTCGTTGTTCTGCAGCAGGCGGGTCTGGGGACCCATCTGGATGGAGACCATGCGGGTCAGCTCCAGATCATGGAGCTTCTTCTCGAACCGGTCGCACAGGCTCACCAGATCGTTGTAGGCCTGGGCGTCCTCGGCAAGGCCGGTCTGCTCCGCCTTCTTGCGCAGCTCCTCCACCTCGGTGGCGCGGACCTCCGCCAGACGCTTCTTACCGGCCAGGATGTACATGGTCAGTTCCTTGTAGTACTTCAGGTTCAGCTCATACATCTGGTCGAACATGGCCACGTCCTTCAGCAGCGTGATCTGATGGTTCTCCAGATTCTGGGCGATCTTGTCCACGTTGGCCTCTACCTTGCTGTACTGGGCCTTCATGATCTCCACGCGGTTGCCCGCCTTCTTGAACAGGCCCTTCAGCCCCTTCTTCTCCTCGTCCTCGCCGAAGCCCTTCAGCTCCACCACAAGGCGGCTCAGATCATCGCCGATCTCGCCCATATCCTTGTTGCGCACGTTGTTCAGGGCGTTCTCGGAGAAGGACGCCACGCTCTTCTGGGCGGCGGCGCCGTACTGCAGCACCTGGTTGGTGTCGCGGATGTCGATCTTCTTGGAGAAGGCGTCCACCGCCACGCGCTCCTCCTCGGTGAGGAGGCTCTCGTCCATGGCCACCGGCTCGATCTTCTTTTCCTCCTCCTGAGGGACCTCGGGTGCGTTGGGGGTCAGGGTCAGCTCGGGCACGGCCACTGCGGCGGCGGCATCGGTATCGGGGGTCAGGGTCAGTTCAGGCATCATATTGTCGGTCATGTTCTCAGTTCCTTTCTGTATGATAAAATGTATTTTCTCTCTTGCTTACAGCTCCAGCGTAATACCGCCATCGGCGCCCTGCGGCGGCTGGGTCTGAGGCTCGCTCTGGGCGGTCCTGTGCAGGTCGTCGGCGGCCAGCCCCTCCCGCACCATCATGTTCTCCAGCACGGTGATGTCCGTGGAGATATCCATGGCCTCGTCGCCGAACAGGCTGTCCAGCTGCTTTTCAAAGGCCTGAACGATGCTGGACATCATGCCTTCCACCTTCTCCATGGTGCCGGTGATGTTTTCACCGCTGACGCCCTGGCGGCTCATCTGGTCGTAGGCCGTCAGCAGCTTGATGGTGGTGGGCAGGTAGTAGGACATGAACTTCCGGATCTGAGGCAGCTTGGCGGGGTTGTCCTTCACGTACTGGAAGATGCGGCTGCTGACCTCCTCCAGCCGGTCGATCTGGGCGGAGATGGTCTCGTCCTGAATGCTGTCGTTCAGGGCGCGCATGGCCTGGATGGCCCCGTTGCCGTCGGCGATCATCTTATCCAGCTCGGGATTGCCGGTGGTCACCGGTTCCTCGGGGATCTCCACCTCCTCCGTCACGTCCTTGCAGAAGATGCGGGCGATCAGTGCCACCACGGCAGCCGCCGCCGCAGCCAATAGGAAATGTCCCACCTGATACAGGGGGAACAGCAGTGCGTACAACACCCACGTCACCGCCGCGGCGTAGATGGGCGCGGCCGATTTGTGGACGATGGTCTTTGTTTTCAATCCTGTCGCCTCCAGTCCTTGGTCGATCATGGTTGTTTCGTGGTCTCATTATAGACCATCCGGCCCCCACGGTCAAGAAAAAGAGCCGCCGAGCGGCGGCTCTTGCGCACGTTTATGATGGGATGCCCCGCGTCCCGTTGGTGGGATCGATGAATATCGGCAGCTCCGGCGGCGACGCGGTCCACACCACGAAGGCGGTGGAGACCGCTGCCAGCACCAGCACTCCCGCCGCCTGCCACACCGGTGCGGTCAGCGTCCCCCGCTTCTGGAGTGCCGTGCTGACCCAGAAGGCCAGCAGCACCGCCGCCTGAAAGATCAGCACATCCACCACCGCCGCGTGAAATCCGATGACGCCCACATAGCCGTAAAACAGCAGGGGGATGGCCGTAAGCCCCGCCAGCAATCCCGCAGCCCGCGGCCCCGCCGGACGCAGGCTGCGCAGGCCGATGCACTCCGCGATGGTCCACAGGACCCACGGCACTGCCAGCAGCTTCATGTGCTCCCACGTGGATTCGTTGGTGGCGGCCAGATACGCGGCCCAGCGGGCCTGCCCCGTCCAGTCGTAGACGAAGTGCAGCGTGTTGCCCAGCAGCAGCGCGGCAAACAGCCCCGCCATCTCCCATGTGCGCCATTTCTGTCCTCTCTGCCTCATCGCGCGTTCCTCCTTACAGTATCGCCTTATTATACGCCGCCGGAGGCCGGCTTATACAACGCCATCCGTTGATAAGGACAAACACGGTTTTGTGGTATGGAAATGGGGGTACACTTTTTTATCGCCCTGTGATATAATTGTGTACATATCTCAAAGACAAACGGCGGCGTCAGCCGTCGGGAAAGGCGGTAACTCTTACTATGGTCATAACGGAACGCCTGGCGCAGCTGCGCCGGAGCATGGCTCAGCACGGCATGGACGGCTACGTGGTGGTCACAGACGACTTCCACGGCTCGGAATATGTGGGCGACTACTTCAAGGCGCGGGCCTATCTGTCCGGCTTCACCGGCTCCGCCGGTACGCTGGTGGTGCTGCCGGACCGCGCGGCCCTGTGGACCGACGGCCGCTACTTCCTACAGGCGGCGGATCAGCTGGCGGGCAGCGGCATTGAGCTGATGCGCATGGGCCAGCCCAACGTGCCCACCATCCCCGCGTTTCTGGCGGAGCAGCTGCCGGAGGGCGGCGCACTGGGCTTCGATGGCCGCACCGTCTCCAGCAGCTTTGCCCGCACGCTGGAAAAGGCGCTGGCTGCCAAGCACGTCCGCCTCACCGGTGAGCAGGATCTGGTGGACGGCGTGTGGCCGGATCGCCCCGCTCTGTCCGACAAGCCTGTGTGGGAGCTGACCGGCTGCGGTCTGACCCGCAGTGAGAAGCTGGCGAAGCTGCGGGAGAAGATGGCGGAAAGCGACGCTGCGTACCTGCTGCTCACCAGCCTGACGGAGATCGCGTGGACCCTGAACCTGCGGGGCGGGGACGTGGCCTGCACGCCGGTGTTCCTGTCCTTCCTGCTGATCGGGCGGGAGGACGCCCAGCTGTGCATCCAGCCCCAGGCTGTCAGCGCGGATATCGGCGCAAAGCTGGCCGCCGACGGCGTGGCCATGCGGCCTTACAGCGACATCTACGATATACTCCGCGCCCTGCCCGCCGGTACGCGGGTCATGGCCGACAGCGCCACCGCCAACTACCGCATCATGGAGAGCCTGTCCCAGGCGGAGGTACTGGATCAGCCCAGCCCTGCCATTCTCATGAAGGCCTGCAAAACCAGAGAGGAGGTGGAGAACTTCCGTGCCGCCCATGTCAAGGATGGCGCGGCCCTGTGCCGGTTCCTGCACTGGGTCAAGACCCATGTGGGCAAGGAGCCCATTACCGAGCTGTCCGCCGCCGCTAAGCTGGCCGCCTTCCGCGCCCAGCAGCCGGACTTCCTGGACCTGAGCTTCGACACCATCGCGGGCTACGGCCCCCACGGGGCCATCGTCCACTACGATCCCACGCCGGAGACCGACGTACCCCTGCACGCGGCGGGCCTGCTTCTGCTGGACTCCGGCGCACATTACCGTCAGGGCACCACCGACGTGACCCGCACCATCGCGCTGGGCCCCGTCACCGATGAGGAAAAGCGGATGTTCACGCTGGTGCTGAAGGGTCATCTGGCCCTGTCCGCCGCCCGCTTCCCCCACGGCGCTACGGGTGAGAATCTGGACGTGCTGGCCCGCATGCCCCTGTGGGAGCAGGGCCTGGACTACAACCACGGCACCGGCCACGGCGTGGGCTATATCCTCAGCGTCCATGAAGGGCCCCAGAGCTTCCGCTGGCACAGTCTGGACGGCCGCCGCTACCCGCTGGAGGAGGGCATGGTCATCTCCAACGAGCCCGGGTACTACGAGGCCGGCAAGTTCGGCATCCGCCATGAGAATCTGGTGCTGGTTCGCACCGGCGATACCACGGAGCACGGTCAGTTCATGTATCTGGAACCGCTGACCATGGCTCCCTTCGACCGCGACGCCATCGATGTGTCCCTGCTGACGGAGGGGGAGCTGGCCCAGCTCAACGACTACCACCGGCAGGTGTACGCTACGGTGTCCCCCCTGTTGGACGCGGAGGAGCAGGCGTGGCTGGCTGAGGCCACCGCGCCCCTGACGCGCTGAGCCTGATTTTGAAAGGAGTTTTGTACTATGGGCGTTTTGTCTCATCTGGAACCGAAGCCGGTTTTCGACTACTTTGAAAAGCTGTGTGCCGTGCCCCATGGCAGCGGCAACACCAAGCTCATCAGCGACCTGTGCGCATCCTTTGCCCGGGAGCTGGGGCTGAAATACCGTCAGGAGGAGTGCAACAATCTCATTATCTGGAAGGATGCGTCGGCGGGCTATGAGAACGCCGCTCCCGTCATCCTGCAGGGCCACATGGACATGGTGTGCGCCCAGACGGAGGACTGCACCAAGGACATGAGCCGTGAAGGGCTGGATCTGCGGACCGACGGCACCCACGTCTGGGCCGATAAGACCTCGCTGGGCGGCGACGACTGTATCGCCGTGGCCACGGCGCTGGCCATTCTGGCCGATGATTCCCTGCCCCATCCCCCGCTGGAGGTGGTGTTCACCATCGACGAGGAGACCGGCATGGACGGCGCCGCGGCGCTGGACTGCTCCGATCTGAAGGGCCGCCTGCTGCTGAACCTGGACTCCGAGGAGGAGGGTGTGTTTACCGTGGCCTGCGCCGGCGGCCTGCGGGCCGACTGCTTCCTGCCGGCGGCGCGGCAGGCGCTGGGCGGCGAGAGCTGCTTTTCCGTGAGCCTGTTCGGCCTGCAGGGCGGCCACTCCGGCGCGGAGATCGACAAGGGCCGCGGCAACGCCGTCCAGCTCATGGGGCGTGCGCTGTACGGCGCCATGGAGCAGGTGGGCGCGCTGCGCATCGCGGACCTGCGGGGCGGCCAGTTTGACAACGTCATCTGCCCCCGCTGCGACGCAGTGGTGGCCGTGCCCGCCGGAAAAGAGGAAGAATTTACCAGTTTTGTGCGGAAATTTGACCGCATCATGAAGAATGAACTTTCCGTCACCGACGGCGGCGTGACCCTTTCCTGCGCAGCGGTTTCCGGCACTGCGGCCTACGACGCCGATGCGTCGGCCCGTATGCTTCACGCACTGCTGGTGATGCCCCAGGGCGTGCAGGTCATGAGCCCCGACTTCCCCGGCCTTGTGCAAACCTCCCAGAATCTGGGTGTCATCACCGCCGAGGACGACGGGCTCCGCTTCTCCCTGTCCATCCGGTCCTCCGTGGCGTCGGAGAAGGAGATGCTGCTCCAGAAGGTGCGGGCCATCGTCACCTTTGCCGGCGGCACTGTCTCCACCCGCGGCGACTACCCCGCGTGGCAGTACGCCCGCCAGTCTCCGCTGCGGGACACGGTGATGGCCGCCTACAAGCGCGTCACCGGCAAGGATGGTGTGGCGCTGGCTATCCACGCCGGTCTGGAGTGCGGCCTGCTGGCCGGGAAGATGCCCGGGCTGGACGCCGTGTCCTTCGGCCCTGAGCTGCTGGACATCCACTCCCCGCGGGAGCGGCTGGGCGTGGCCTCCGTGGAGCGGATGTATCAGCTGGTATGTGAGATTCTGAAAAACTGCCGCTGATGCGGCGCCAACAGTAAAAAACAGGGATGTCCCTCGCGGGACATCCCTGTTTTTATGGATAGCTCAGACATCCGCACGTCTGCGGGAGCGGAACGCTCTCCGCAGCAGCGCCCACAGCGCCAGCATGACCAGCAAGCCGGTGAAGCCGCCGGCAAAGTCCAGCCATACGTCCTGTATCTGGGGGCCGCGGCCTGTAAATATCTGGATGGTCTCGTCCGTCAGGGCCGCCGCCATCAGAAAAAACAGGCAGTTCACCACCGTTTGCAGGCGGACGCGGAAGCCCACCGCCGTCAGCAACAGCAGCAGCGCACCCAGCACGGCGTACTCCGTGAAGTGGGCCAGCTTCCGAACCAGATGGTCCGTGACGCCGCCCTGTCCCACCACCAGTTCCAGCAGGGGCCGGAGCAGCTCCCCTACGCGGCCGCTTTTGGCGGCAGACTCCACGGCGGAGTCCAGTGAGTTGCCCCAGATGAAGGCCAGAGCAGCCAGAATGGCCAGAAGCAGCAGGGCGGTGCTTATCTTTTTCCCACGCAAGGCGCACCTCCCACCGTGTTACGACGCCTGACGCGGCTCGTAGAACAGGTCGATCACCGTCTGGCGCAGAGCGGCCTCGTCCACGTGGAATTCCATATAGCCCTCATCGCCCACTTCTGTCTCACCGGTGGGCGGGTCCAGCACCTCCAGCCGGTCCTGCGACACCGTCCGATACAGGTCGTTGAGCTGGTTGGCGGTACAGTCGGTGGTCAGGTAGGACGACAGTGCCAGCAGCAGCTGCGTCAGGAAGCCCTCGTCCTGTGCCGCGCTTTGCAGCCGGGTATACAGACCCCGCAGATAGGCGGCCTGCCGCGACATGCGGTTGATGTTGGTCTTTTCTCCGCCCATGTCGCCGCGGCTCTGCACAAAGGTCAGGGCCAGGTCGCCGTGGAGCGTGACCTCCTGCCCCATGGGCAGCTGGTCCGTGACGGCGGAGAAATCGTCCTCCACCAGCACCGTCACGCCGCCCACCGCGTCGTTGATCACGGGCACGGCATCCATGGTGAAGGCCATCACATGGTCGATGTCCACGCCGTACAGCAGGGACGACACGGCGCGGCCCGTGTTGCGGGCGCTGTCCAGTCCGCCGGAGCCGTAGGTGTGGGACAGGGCCAGTTGGCCGTTGAAGGTGCCCACCTGCTCGCCGGCCAGACCCAGGGCCGTGATCTCCGTCATGGTGTCACGGTTCAGGGGCAGGACGCGGCAGACGCCGGCGGTGCGGTCCACCACCAGCAGCAGCAGGAAGTCCGCCTGCTGCTGCTGGTTATAGTTGTCTCCGGAGGTCTGGGCGGCGTACTTGTCCACGCCCATCACCAGCACCGTCTCCACATCGCGGCGGGCATACCAGCCGCCGTTGTAGTAGGTCAGGGACTCGTCCTCCCCGGCGTAGGGGTCGTCCTCCGTCTGGGCGGTGGGGCGGTTCTCCCACCGGTGCAGCAGCAGAAGCACCGCTGCGGCGGCAGCCAACATGGCCGCCACCGCCGCGATGGCCCGAACGAGCCGCTTTTTCGTTTGTTCTCTCACACGCGTGATCTACGCCTGCCGTCAGGCGGCCTTCCCTCTGCGCACCACATAAGCGGCGGCGCAGGCGGCCACGACGGTCATGCCGGCGATCACCCACGCAGGGGAGATCTCACCGGTCTGAGGGGACTTGGGGCCATCCTTGTCCGCGGGCATGGAGGCGGTGTTGATGATGAACAGCACAGGGCCGGTACTGTCAAAGGTGACGGTGACCTGGTTCTTACTGACCTTGGTGACAAGGCCGGCGGTCATGTTCAGCAGATGCCAGTTGCCCTCAGCGTCGCGGGTCATGACGAACAGCAGGTCCTCCACCGGCACGGTCAGCCGGAAGGTGACGGTGACGCGCTGGGGCAGCGGGGCCAGCTGGCCGTTCTCCACGTAGCTCAGGTCGAACAGGTCGGAGGCCACCAGATCCTCCGCCTTCACGTGGGGATAGTTCTTCAGCAGCGTGTTGACATCGCTGTTCAGCTTATCCAGTGTGGAGGCGTTCTTCACGTCCTCATAGGCCCGCTCCAGAGATTCCTTGATGGAGGGATCCGCCGAATTTCTCTTGCTGTACGGCGTCACGATCAGGTAGCCCTTGGCATCGGTGCCGTCCTCGAAGGTGGCGGAGATGATCTCCGGCGCGTCCTTGTTCTCCGAGCTGGGCGTAAACGTGGCCATGGCGGGCACGGTCAGTGCGGCCGTCAGCAGCAGAGCCAGGAGCATGGTTGCAAACTTCTTCATTTTGGGTTCCCCTTTCTCACTTTCGTGATAAATCTCAGGTTATTGCAAAAAAGCATCGCTTTAGGTAAACAGTTTTCCGTCAGGACGGCGTCCATTTTGCCAGCACCAGATACCGCATCTGGCGGTTGCCCTTCTGGCAGGTGGACAGGATCACCATCCGGTCCCCCTCCTGCGGGAAGGCATCCTCATCCAGGTTGGCGCCAAGGTCACGGACCAGACGCACACTGTTGAGGAACAGGCGGGTCATGCGCTGGTCGTCAAAGTCGTAGTTATACAGAATGTGCCGGTTGTCGTAGGGCACCGCCGCGAACACCGTGGCGTGTATCTCCTGATCCGGCAGGTAGAGCACGATCTCCCGATGGGCTTCGAAGCTCTCGGGGTCGGAGTAGGTCTTTTGCAGCGTGCCGAACATGGCGCCGCTGTTCATGCGGTGGCCGTAGATCACCGTGGCGGGATCGGTCAGATCCGCGCCGTTATAGGCGCTCTCGGTAAACAAGGTGCCGTCGCTGGAGTAGTTGCCGTCGATGTCGCGGGTGAGATACCATGTATCGTCCGCATTCTGGGCCACCGGATAGCTGATGTCCGTGTCCGGTATCTCCAGCCAGGCGTAGATGTCGGGGCAGCGCTCCTGCAGGCTCGCAAAGTCGATGGGACTGACGTAGGCAGGCTCCGGCTCCGCCGTGTCCTCCACAGGGGTATCCGGTACAGGCGGCTCCTCCGGCTCAGTGCGCCAGGGCTGGTAGGTCCACAGCAGGTAGGCAGCGATGCACACCGCCAACGCTCCGCCGATCAGGGCCAGCTTCTTTTTCACGCGGCTCCCCCCCTCTCCAACAGGCGGCGGGCCTGCTCCTCCAGACGCCGCACCGTGTCATCGCCAAGGGCTTTGGCAATGACGCGCACCGCTTTGTCCATGCGGGGCGCGCGCCGCTCCATATTGTGGCAGTCCGTGCCCAGCACGTGTATCCGGCCCTCCGACAGCAGGCGCAGAGCCTTTCGGCGGGTGGAAAACCCGCAGAAAAAATCGGCGTTGGATTGGATATACAGGCCGCTCCGGGCCATGCGCTGCCAGTCCGGCTCCGCCACATAGGGCAGGTAGCGCTCCATGTGGGCCAGCAGCACCGTGACATCGGGGCGGCCCGCCAGTTCCAGCAGTTCGTCCAGCATCCGCCGGCTCCAGGGCCGGAACGGCATCTCCAGCAGCAGGGTGTCCGCGCCGGAAAGGCACAGGCGGGGCAGGCCGTCGAAGGCGGCGATGCCCTCGAAGAACAGGACCTCCGCCCCCAGGTGTACCCGGGGCAGCGACGCCGTCAGGTGTGGCCGCAGCTGCTGCCACGACCGGGCGCGGCGGGCCAGAAAGCGGTCCGGCCCGTTCTCCGATGCGTAGAAGTGGGGCGTGGCCGCCACATCGGTGACACCCTGCGCCGCCAGCGCGGTCAGCATTTGAAGGCTCTCCTCCGTGCTGCGGCTGCCGTCGTCCATTCGAGGCAGGATATGACTGTGCAGGTCGATCATGACAATTTCTTGCCGCCGGTCTGCTTCGGCTCGGAGGGCCTCCGGTCGCCGGCAGGCGGCGCACCATAGCTGTAATAGCCGCCGTAGCCTTTTTTATACTTGCCGTACCGCTTGCCATAGCCGGATTTGTCCACGCTGCCGCGGGTCATGACGAAGCCCAAAATCTTGATGTTCAGGTATTTCATGTTCCGCAGCGCCGCTTCCAGCAGCTTCTTCTCGCAGTAGCCGCGGCAGACCACCACGATCATGCCGTCCACCAGCTTGGAGATCACCAGACCGTCCGTCACGGCAGTCACCGGCGGCAGATCCAGAAGGATGAAGTCGTAGTCGGCGCCCAGCTCCCGCAGCAGCGTCTCCATCCGTGCGGAGGACAGCAGCTCAGAGGGGTTGGGCGGGATGTCGCCGGCGGCGATGGCCTTCAGGTTGTCCAGCAGGTCGCTGGTCTGCACCGCGTCCTGCACGGTACACAGACCCGCCAGCAGGTTGGAAAGGCCGGGCCGCTTGGGTATGTTGAGCCGCTTGGCCAGCGTGGGCAGGCGCATATCGCCATCGATCAGCAGCACGCGGTAGCCCGCCTGGGCCACGGTATAGGCCAGATTGATGGCCAGCGTGCTCTTGCCCTCGTTGCGCAGGGCGCTGGTGACGCCCACCACGCGGCACTTTCCCTGATCCGGCAGGGCGAACATCAGGTTGGTGCGCAGCAGCTTATACGCCTCGGTAGCGGCAAAGCTCAGGTATTCGCCGATGATGGGCTGCTCGGTCTGGGCCGCTTCACGCTTGCCCGCGTCCCGCGCGCCCTTCTGCTTGTCCGGGCTCATCGCGCCGCCTCCTTTCCACCGCAGGCCGATGCGCTGCCATAGCCCTCATAATAGCCATAGGAGCTATGCTTCGTCTGGTTCAGGTCGGGTATCACCGCCAGCACGGGGATGTCGGGATAGTTTTGGATCAGGTAGTCCTCGTCCTGCACCCGATCGTCCAGCAGCTGGCGCAGCGCCACACAGGCGCAGCTCAGCACCAGTCCCAGCAGCATGCCCCGCGCCGTATAGCTGGTATAGCTGGGGGAGGAGCGTGTGGACGGGACTACGGCGGTGTCCACCACGCGGGCAGAGGAGCCGTCCATGATGGCGGCGATACGCTCCGGCAGCACTTTGGTGACGGAGTTGGCCACCAGCGCCGCCTCCTGCGGGTCGGGCATGGTGACATCGATCTGCACCACCTCCGTGGAGTTCACGGCGCCGGCGGAGATCATCCCCTGCATATCCGTGTAGGTATAGTCCACGCCGGCCTCGCGAATCACCTCGTTCATCGTGGTCCGCGCGTTCAGGATGACCACATAGGTGTTCACCAGGCTCTTGGCGGCGGACAGGTCGCCGGCGCTCAGGCTCACCTTGGTGCTGCCCACCGACAGGGAATTATTGTTGACGTACATCAGCGCACTGGCCGTGTACATGGGCGTGACGAAAAAGCGGGCGTAGGAAAAAGCTATCGCACCGATGACGATCACGGACGCCGCGATCAGCCAGATATGCCGCCAGAGCGCCTTCAGCAGTGCTGTCAGGTCGATCTCTGTGTAGTGTTCTTCGTTGTTCATGGTCCGGAAAAACGCCCCTCTCTGCCTGTATCCCCGCCGTGTGCCGGATAAGAGGATATATATTCATGGTCCACTATACCACAGCAAGCGATGATTTGCAACGCCATGTTTGCTGAAATTTTCCACTGTGCGCCAAATGACGGCAGCGTCCTCTTTTTTTCGCCTGCCGCTTGCTATTTTGCCCGCCGGATTGTAAAATACAGGCATATATTATAATGGTATGAATGGAGGGCGGGCCATGCGGCGCATCTTCCCCCTATTGCTGATATTGCTCCTGCTGTGCGGCTGCGGCGGGAACCGGGACGCCGCGGCGCCGGAGGACGCGGACCGCCTGGTCATCTTCACCGCACGCAGCGCCGCCGTCTATGACGACGCGGTGCGGGAGTTTGAGCGGCGCACCGGCATCTGGGTGGAGGTACACACCGCCGACGACGCCCTGCCGCTGCTGGAGCAGATCGCCGCCGGTCAGCGCTGCGACCTGCTGCTGGGCGTCACGCCGGACTGTCTTTCCGCCTGCGGTGAGCTCTTCGCGCCCTACGCGCCGGAGGCGGCCGCGGACATCCCCGGCGCCTACCGCGACAGCGAGGACCGGTGGACGCCCTTCTCCCTGCTGCCGGTGGTGCTCATCTACAACGACCAGCTGGTGCAGCGGAATGTGCCGGACAGCTGGAGCAGCCTGACATCCTCGGCGTGGCGGGGGCGCATTGCCTGTCCCGATCCCACGGTATCCGCCACCGGCTGCACGGCGCTGGAGGCCATGACACAGGCGCTGGACGGCGAAGCGGAGCAGGTGCTGGCAGATTTCGTCCGCTGCGTAGGCGATGTGCTGCCCTCGGCAGAGGATGTGGTCACCGCCGTGGCCGACGGACGCTGCTACGTGGGCGTCACCACTGAAGATCTGGCCATGCAGGCCGCGTCGTCAGGGCTCAGCGTCACGGTGATCTACCCCCGCGAGGGGGCGGTGGTGCAGCCGGACTGCGCCGCCATCATAGCGGACTGCGCCCACGAGGACAACGCCCGCGCCTTCATCGACTTCCTGCTCAGCGGCGAAGTGCAGGAGCGCCTGACCCGGCAGTACCGCCGGACGGTATTCACGCCCCCGGGCGACGCCTCCCTGCCCCACGCGCTGGCCTACGATCCCTACGCCGCAGGGGCCCATCAGGCGGAGACGCTGGACATCTGGAGCAGCCTGACGGCGGAGGAGACGCCATGAAGCTGAAGAATTGGATACGCCGCTCCTTCCGCAACCGCGTGTTCGCCACCATCCTGGTGGTGACGCTGGTGCCGCTGCTGCTGTGCGACGTGGTGATGATGCAGGTCATCGTGGCCCGCGCGGAGCACACCCAGGCCCGTCAGGCCAGAGCGGCGCTGGACATGCTGTCCCAGCGGTTCGACGAGGCCGCCGGTCAGTGCGGCGATACGCTGGAGGCGCTGGCCACCAGCACCATCACCCGCAGTGTCCTGCGCCGCACGGAGCCGGATTCCCGCCTGCTGTACCAGTTCCTGTACCGCAGCGCCGCAGCGGTGCGGTCCTATGCCAATCTGGAGATCTACGACGCCCAGGGCGCATGCTTATACAGCACCGACGCCTCTTTGGCCGCCGCGCCGGCGGACACGGACTGGGGCGGGCTGTACGCCGCCCGCACCAATGGCGGCACGGTGTTTCTCAGCACCGGCCACGGCCTGATGGCGGCGCGGACCGTCACCGGCTACGGCGGTGAGCTGCTGGGCTACGTCACCGCCCGCATCGAGAGCAGCGGCTTTGCCCAGCTCTTTGACGGCGTGATGGCCCCCGCCGACGACCTGCTGGTGCTGGACGGCACGTGGCGCACGGTGTACTACACCCGCACGGTGCAGGCTGACCGCACGGTGGCGGCGCTGCGCAGCCAGCTGCTGGCCGGTCAGAAGCTCACCGGCGACGAGGGCGACGACTGCGCCTTTTACACCGCCGACGGCGCGGCGGGCTTCACCCTGCTGCTCCAGCAGCCCCGCGTCTACACGGGACAGGTGCTGCGGTCGCTGTATCTGGTGGGCGCGGCGCTGGGCATCCTGTGTCTGGGGCTGTGCGCCGTGGCGGCGTGGTGGCTCAGCCGGTACCTCTCCCAGCCGGTGAACGCGCTGGACGATGCCATGCGGCAGGCGGAGCGGGGCGACTACAACGTGCAGCTGTATCTGGACAGCCCCGACGAGCTGGGGCGTCTGGCCGCCAGCTTCAACCGCATGACCGAGGAGTACCGCCAGAATCTGGAGCGGTCCGTCCAGCGGCAGCGGGAGTTGACGGAGACGCAGCTGCGGATGCTGCAGGCTCAGCTGAACCCCCACTTTCTCTACAACACGCTGGACTGCATGAAATGGCTGGGTGTGGCCAACCACGTCCCTCAGATCGCCGATATGTCCACGGATCTGGCGGCGCTGCTGCGGGCCGGTATCTCCGGCAGCGAGCTGATCCCCCTGGAGGATGAGCTGGAGCTGGTGCGGCAGTATCTGAACATTCAGGAGATCCGGTTCGAGGATCGGTTCGTGTGTGAGATCGATGTGGACGAGCGGTACCAGCACTGTATCGTGCCCAAGATGGTGCTGCAGCCCCTGGTGGAGAACGCCATCATCCACGGCGTGGCCGATCTGGAGGAGGGCTACATCAAGCTGTGGGCCGAGGAGGACGGCGGCGACCTGCTGCTGCGGGTATCCGACAATGGGCGAGGCATCGCGCCGGAGGTGCTGGACCGGCTGGCCCGCCACGAGGATATCCCCGGCGGCCATCTGGGACTGAACAATGTGGACCGCATCATCCGCCTGTACTACGGCGAGGGGTACGGCCTCACCGCCGAGTCCGGCGATACCGGCAGCCGCGTGACGCTGCGCCTGCCCATGACGAAAGGAGACAGCCATGCTAAAGGTACTGATCGTTGACGACGAGACCGTAGTGCGCCGCGGCATCGTGCTGGGCGTGGACTGGGCCTCCATGGACTGCGTGGTGGTAGGCGAGGCGGCCAACGGCGAGGAGGGTCTGGCCGCGGCGGAGCGGTACAACCCCAACCTCATCATCACCGACGTGAGGATGCCCCGCATGGATGGCATCGAGATGATGCGCCGCCTGCGGGAGAAGGAGTCCACCGCCCACTTCATCATCCTCACCGCCTACGACGAGTTCGACTATGCCCGGGCCGCCCTGCGCTACGGCGCGGCGGATTACCTGCTCAAGCCCTTCCGCGATCAGGATCTGATGTCCGCCATCGCACGTGTGCGGGAGAAGGAGGGCGCCGCCCAGCCGGCGGAGGACACCCTGCTGCTGCCAAAGGGCGACAAGAGCAAGTACGTGCTCCAGACCCTGAACTATATCGCCGAGCACTACGCCGACACGGATATCAACATCGCCTCCATCGCCCGCCACATCGGCATCAGCGAGGGGCATCTGAGCCATGTGTTCAAGAAGGAGACCAACTACACAGCCCTGGGCTATCTCACCCAGTACCGCATCCATACGGCCCGCAAGCTGCTGCGGGACTGCCGGTACAAGGTGTACGAGGTGGCGGAGATGGTGGGCTACCGCGACGTGGCCTATTTCGGCAGCACGTTCAAAAAGCTCACCGGCATGTCGCCATCGGAGTATCAGGACCGATGCCGTTAGCAAATTGCACAAAAACGAGCAATTTGTTTTGACATGTGCCGCTTCTTTGCACAGAATCGTCTCAATAATCGCAGAGATGACCCGTTTTGCCGGTGAATTCCGCGCTGGTATAATAATGGTGTGATGGTGCAGGCTGTGCGCTGTCCGATCTTTCTTAAAAAGGAGAAATCAGGAATGAAAAAGTTTGCTGCTCTCTTGCTGGCGCTGGTCATGGCTCTGAGCCTGGTGGCCTGCGGCGACAAGGCCCCCGCCGATAACGGCGGTGAGGGTACCCCCGATGCCAAGGATTATTCCGGTTATACCATCCGCATCTACTCCAACTCCAACTCCACGGAGCGCACCACCTGGCTGGTGAACGCTGCCAAGGACGCCGGCTTCACCGTGTCCATTGACGACAACAGCGTCATCTCCGGTGATACCGCCGCCATCCAGGCCGCCAACGAGAACAAGGACGGCGACATCCTGTTCGGTCTGAACGAGACCCGCTGGAGCCAGGTGGTCAACGGCACCTATGAGAACCTGTCCCTGGTGGACTGGACTCCTACCTGGGCCGATCAGGTGGGTCAGTATGCCTATCCCGGCGCTGCCTACGGTCTGGTCATCCAGAACGTGCTGATGCTGTACCGTACCGATGAGCTGGGCACCAACGGCGAGGCCCTGCACTTCCAGCACTGGTCCGACATCGTGAACTGCGGCTATAAGTGGTATCGTCAGAACAAGGTCGGCGGCACCACCAACGCCAACATCAACTCCGCGCTGCTGTACTCCTTCGTGGATCCCACCTCCCCCGCCGGCGGTATCTCCATCGACGGCTGGAAGACGCTGTGGAACTACTGCGCCAACGGCGTGTACTCCTCCGATGATACCTACAAGTACGGCTTCGATCCTCTGAACAAGGGCGATGTGGCTGTCTCCACCTTCTACTCCTCCTCCCTGTACGGCAAGATCGACGCCGCTGCCGAGAGCTCCGAGAATCCTCTGAAGGGCACCATGACCCCCGAGAACTGGAATCTGGTGGAGATCGATGACGGTACCTACTACATCGCCGAGTACATCGGCATCCTGAATAAGGAAGGCCGCACCGATGAGGAGACCGAGGCGGTCAAGGCCTTCGCCGAGTGGTTCGGCTCCGCCGAGACCCAGGCGGCCTGGGGCGAGGAGTTCGACTCCTATCCCTGCAATACCGCTGCCGCTGACATCCTGTACCCCGACGGCGTGCCCGCCATCTACACCCTGAAGAACTTCGCACTGTCCAAGGTGGACGGCGACACCACCTACGCCGAGTATGTGGCCGCTCACTCCGCTGAGTGGACCAACATCCTGACCAACCTGGGCTTCTACTGGGCTGACAGCAGCGCCGCTGTTGCCGAGCCTGACTGGGCCAACCTGGACTGGGCCACTCTGACCCAGGCCGCGGCCGAGTAAGCATCCCGTATCTACTCCTGTGGCGAGCCGGAATCCGGCTCGCCACAGCTGTAAGGGCGGAAAATCCGCTTTCCGCCTTTACAGCTGTGAAGCAAGAGGGTACAACGGCAGGAATATCGAGCCATGCTGGCCGGCACGCTGAGCAGGTAAGAAACAGAGCAAAGGAGTTTTGTGTGTATGATCCGTTTGAATGATATTGTGGTGAAGTTCGATAACTTCACCGCTCTGCACGGCATCAATGTCCACGTGAAGGAGGGCGAATTCTTCACGTTCCTGGGTCCGTCCGGCTGCGGCAAGACCACCACCCTGCGCACCATCACCGGCTTCATCGAGCCGGCGGAGGGCACTGTGGTAGTCAAGGAACAGGACATCACCCACGTCCCCATCGAGGATCGCAACATCGGCATCGTGTTCCAGAGCTATGCCCTGTTCCCCACCATGACCGTCTACGACAACATCGCCTTTGGCCTGAAGGTCAAGAAGGCGAAGCGCGCGGAGATCGACCAGCGCGTGCGGGACATCGCCCGCAAGGTGGATCTCAGCGATGAGCAGCTGCAGAAGGCCGTGTCCCAGCTGTCCGGCGGCCAGCAGCAGCGTGTGGCCATCGCCCGCGCGCTGGTGACCAACCCCGCCATCATCTGCATGGACGAGCCGCTGTCCAACCTGGACGCCAAGCTCCGCGTCCAGCTGCGCAATGAGCTGAAGAAGATGCAGAAGGACTTCGGCATCACCACCATCTACGTCACCCACGACCAGGAGGAGGCCCTGACCCTGTCCGACCGCATCGCCGTGTTCAACAAGGGCGTCATCGAGCAGATCGGCACCCCCAACGAGGTCTACAACCACTCCGCCACCGAGTTCGTGTGCAACTTCATCGGCGACATCAACCGGCTGGAGACGCCGCTGGTGCAGCACCTCAACGACCGCGGCGCGGCGCTGGATTCCGCCAAGCACAACTACATCCGCCTGGAGCGGCTCCACGTCAACGTGCAGCCCCGCGACGGCGAGCTGGCGCTGGATGGCGTGGTGGAGAGCCGTGAGTACTACGGCCTGTATATCAAGTACTACATCAATGTAGAGGGCCAGACCCTGAAGGTCATCGAGAAGAACGACGGCGTCAACATCTACGAGCCGGATCAGAAGGTGTCTGTGGTCATCAATCCCTCCCACGTCATGGCCTACGAGGCCAGCGAGGAGGCGGCACATGAGTAACTCCCTGACCCGCAGGCGTCCCGATGCCGCCTTTGTGGTGCGGATCATCGGCATCGTGCTGTTCGCCTATTTTTTCTTCGGCTTTATGCTGGTGCCGTGTCTGAACACGCTGACCAGCATCTTCACCACCAAGAACGCCGCCGGTGAGACGGACCCCTGGGCTGTCATCCGGTTCTTCTTCGCCGGCAACATGGGCCGCTACGTGTGGAACTCCCTGAAGCTGGCCATCTGCCTGGTCATCACCGTCAACGTGGTGGGTGTGTCCATCGTGCTGCTGACGGAGTATTTCGACATCAAGGGCGCCAGCATCCTGCGCCTGGGCTATATGACCACCATGATCTACTCCGGCGTGGCGCTGGTCACCGGCTACCTGTTCCTGTACGACCCCAACGGCATCCTGACCACGGCGCTGGCTGACGCCATCCCCGGCTTTAACCGCAGCTGGTTCTCCGGTTTCAACGCGGTGCTGTTCACCATGACCTTCGCGTGTACGTCCAACCACGCGCTGTTCCTGCGCAACGCCATCCGCGGCATCGACTACAACACTGTGGAGGCCGCCCGCAACATGGGCGCCAAGCCCTTCAAGGTGCTGTGGAAAGTGGTGTTCCCCACCTTGGTGCCCACCATGTTCTCCCTGACGGTCATGACGTTCATCACCGGCCTTTGCGCCATGTCCGCCCCCACTCTGCTGGGCTACGACTCCATCAACCCCGAGATCGTGCGTCTGGCAGGCTCCTCCGTGGCGGATGAATCCTTCCCCCAGGCTCGGGCCGCCCTGCTGTCTATCATCCTTGCCATGTTCACCATCGTACTGCTGACGGTGCTGTCCGCCTACGAGCGGAAGGGGCACTATCTGTCGGTGTCCAAGACCAAGGCCAAGCTGGTAAAGCAGAAGATCACCAATCCCGTGTGGAACGTGCTGGCCCACATCTACGCCTATGTGCTGTTCATCATCTACATGATCCCCGTGGTGATGATCATCATCTTCTCCTTCCAGACCTACGGAGCCATCCGTATGAAGAAGCTGGACCTCAGCAACTGGACCCTCATCAACTACTTTGGCACTCAGGACTATGAATACCTGACCAACCGCGGCACCTACAAGCTGCGCAAGGGCTCCATCTCCGGCCTGTTCGCCAACGAGGCTACCCTGGGCGGCATCAAGATGAGCTTCCTGCTGTCCGTTATCGCGGCGGCGCTGGCCTGCCTCATCGTGGTGGTGGCCTGCAACTACATCTTCAAGAACCGCAACAAGAAGTCCGGCATCGTTCTGGAGTACTGCCTGCTGTTCCCGTGGCTGCTGCCCACCATCCTGATCTGCTACTCATACCGTACCTACTTCAACTCCGACGCCATCTGGTATGTGGGCAACATGAACCTGTACTACGCGGAGAATGTGCGATTGCTCATTGTGCTGGCATATACGGTGGTAAAGCTGCCCTTCTCGCTGCGCATGATCAAGGCCGCCTTCTACTCCATCGACACGGAATTGGAGGACGCTGCCCGCAACATGGGCGCCAGCGGCCTGCGCACGTTCCTGAAGGTGAAGCTGCCCATCATCCTGCCCAGCGTGCTGGCGGTGTTCGCCCTGAACTTCAACGCCCTGTTCACGGAATACGACATGTCCGCCACCTTCGCCAGCTCCTACGGCACCAGCTACGCCATGGTCATCCAGTCCATGTGCGCCGAGGAGGGCCTGTACGGCTACAACGTCAACGCCTCCGGACGGCGCTGTGCGTCCACGGTGTTTATCATGATCGTGTCCGGCATCATCCTGTACCTGGTCTACGGTGTGGGCGGCCGCGATCTGGGCGAGCGGCTGGAGGCCAAGGCCCGTCGGAAACGCATCCTGAACCGCATGACCGGCGTATTCCGCCGCAGCGGCGACAGCGCCGTGGAGGAGCCCGGAGAGCAGCTATGATCCGACACATCGTATTTGACATGGGGCAGGTGCTGGTAAACTTCAACATCGGTCTGTTCACCGACCGGCTCCGCCTCAGCGAGGCGGACGCCGTCCTGATCCGCCGCGAGGTGCTGACCACTGTGGAATGGGTGCGCATGGATCGTGGCACCATCTCCGATGACGATGCGCTGGCGCGGATGCAGGCCCGTCTGCCCCGGCACCTGCACGGCACAGCGGAGTATCTGGTACGGCGGTGGAACGACCCCATCGTGCCGGTGGAGGGTATGGCCGATGTGGCCCGTGACCTGAAAAATGCCGGCTACGACCTGTACCTGCTGAGCAACGCCAGCACCCGCCAGCACACCTACTGGCACGACATTCCCGGCAGCGAGTACTTCAGCGGTACGTTCATCTCCGCGGACTACCGCCTGCTGAAGCCGGAGGACGCCATCTATCAGGCGTTTTTCCGGAAGTTCGGTCTGAAGCCGGAGGATTGCCTGTTCATCGACGATTCCCCCGCCAACATTGAGGCGTCGGAAAATGCCGGTATGGCCGGTATTGTCTTTCACGGCGACGCGGCGCACCTGCGCTGCCAGCTGGCGGACCGCGGCATCCTGTAAAATGCAATAAGAGAGGCGCCCCGTCGGGGCGCCTCTCTTATTGTTTGCGGATCAGGACTCGAAACATCGAATGTCCATGCAGATGTTCCAGGACCCCGAGCAGGCAGAAAAATCATAGTTTAACATGTTGAGAGGTCATGGTAAGGTAGGAACGTATTTGTAAGGTTGCAGTTTTGGAAAAATGTTCATCATGAGGAGACCTGCTCGTGGGTCATGGAAGATCATCCGCAGTGCGGGGAAATAAGGAGAGAAAAGAGGTAGTAAGCAAAATAATTCAGAAACCGCACCATGTGGTGATCTCATCCACCGGTACGCGGGTGCTGATGACCTGATTTGCGGGGAACTCCCAGTCAGGGTAGCCGATGGCGATACCGCAGACGATGCGCTTGTTTTCGGGGATATGGAGATTGCGGCGCAGCGTCTCCTGATACATGATCGCCTGATGCTCTACGCAGGTGCCGAGGCCGAATTCCATCGCTGCGGTGCAGATATTCTGGATCACGCACCCCATGTCCAGCCGGAACGTCGTATTGTCCAGCATCTGGTCCATGCTCAGGATGATGACCGCGGGTGCATCGAAGAAGCGGAACCCCCGCTGTCCCCATTCGTTTCGGCGTGCTCTGTCGCCCCGCTCAATTCCCATGGCGGCAAACAGCGCCTTGCCGATCTCGCGGCTGCGCTCCCGATAAATACCATCCACCATGATGTCGGGAATATCCGTCGGGCGGTCCTGATCGTAGAACGCGATATTATCCTGGCGGATGGCCTCCAGTACGTCGCCGGCGGCGACCGCAAACTCCCAGGGCTGCGCATTGACGGCGGATACGGCTCTCGTTGCCAGCGTCAGGACCTCTCGGAGCGTCTCCTGCGTCACAGGCTCCCTGGTAAAAGAGCGGATGGACCGGCGGTCATTGATAGCCTGTCTGATATCCATGTCAGCTTCCTTTCTTACTTCGCGGCCTTGGCAGCCTTGATGGACTCGATCAGCTCGGGAACGACCTTGAACAGATCGCCGACGATACCGTAGTCAGCCACCTCGAAGATGGGAGCGGTGTCGTTCTT
>ENA-ORLY01001912-ORLY01001912.1-human-gut-metagenome-genome-assembly--contig:-NODE-1912-length-22348-cov-3.979345_pt1 | contig 22348 bp, 23 predicted proteins | sample MGYA00243071_ERZ508832 | MGnify/ENA primary metagenome ERZ508832 (study PRJEB26277, sample SAMN04329777) | human gut metagenome | biome: human-associated habitat | host: Homo sapiens | place: USA... | reverse complement strand
CCATCGCCGCCGCGTCGCGCATCGGGAATAGCGCACGAGTATGCCACTTTACCAGTCCGCCGCCGGACCGGGTGAATTATCTGGTGACGCGGGCGGGCGAACCGCTGACACCGCCGGCCCTGCGATTTTTGCAGGAGTTGAAGGGCCACCTGTTGGCGCAGGACAATGTGCAGGTGTACCTGTAAAGAAAAATGGCGGGAATGGCAAGAAAACGCCTTGACAGGCCGATGATTTTGGCATAACATAGATATGTTGAATAGGATCCGGTAGGTAAGGCTACCGCGAGGGATACGGACTGCTGCCGCGAAGTGGTGGAGACACCATCAGAGGGTTTGAGCAGGTGCCATCGAAAGCAAGGTGGCATCTAATGCAGTTTCACCGCCCCGCGATGCTAAAGCTTGTAACGGTGCAGAACAGGGCGCATTGGCGCACTTTGCGGCACGCAGCAGGCTACTACCTGCTGCGTATTATTTTGCCTGAAGGGAGGGAACAGGCTTGATCGATTATCAGGAGGAACTGGAGCAATACCAGGAACGGATAGACGAACTGGCGAAGGAAAAACGCTACGCCGAGCTGCGGGACCTGTTCCTGCCCATGGAGCCGGCGGATATTGCCCTGCTGCTGGAGGAGGGCAAGCAGGAGCAGATGCCCCTGCTGTACCGTCTGCTGCCCAAGGAGACGGCGGCAGAGGTATTCGTGGAGCTGGAGCCGGAGAGCCAGGAGATGCTGATCAACGGCTTTTCCAACACGGAGCTGACCGAGGTGCTGGACGAGCTGTATCTGGACGACGCGGTGGATATCGTGGAGGAGATGCCGGCCAGCGTGGTCATCCGTATTCTGGACAAGGCCACGCCGGAGATGCGTAAATCCATCAACGAAATACTGAAATACCCGGAGGACAGTGCCGGCTCCATTATGAACATGGAGTTCCTGTCCCTGAAGAAGGACATGACGGTGGAGGACGCCTTCAAGCGCATCCGCCGTATCGGCGGCGAGCTGGAAACCATCAACATCCTGTACGTCACCGATCCCACCCGGCACCTGCTGGGCGTGCTGTCCGTCCGCGACCTGCTGCTGGCGGAAGAGGACGACCTGATCGAGGAGATCATGGACCCGGACGTGGTGTGGGCCAAGACCACGGACGATAAGGAGGACGTGGCCCAGGCACTGAGCAAATACGACTTCCTGGCCATGCCCATCGTGGACCTGGAAAAGCGGCTGGTGGGTATCGTCACCGTTGACGACGCTATGGACGTCATCGAGGAGGAGACCACGGAGGACTTCGAAAAGATGGCGGCTATGCTGCCCTCGGACAAGCCGTACCTCCGTACCGGCGTTTTCGCCACCTGGAAGGCCCGACTGCCCTGGCTGATGGTGCTGATGCTGTCGGCCACGTTCACAGGTATGATCCTGAACCACTACGAAAACGCGCTGGCAGCCTGCCTGGTACTGAACGCCTACATCCCCATGCTGTCCGGCACCGGCGGTAACTCCGGTACGCAGGCCAGCGTGGCGGTGATCCGCGCCTTGAGCCTGGACGAGGTGGACTTCTCGGACGTATTCCGGGTGCTGTGGAAGGAGCTGCGGGTCTCGCTGCTGTGCGGCGTATGCCTGGCCGGGGCCAACTTCGTGAAGATGCTGCTGGTGGATCGGCTGCTGCTGGGCAATGCGGCGGTAACGCCGCTGGTGTGTCTGGTGGTGTGCCTGACCATTCTGTTCGTGGTGGTGTTTGCCAAATGCGTGGGCTGCTCCCTGCCGCTGCTGGCGGAAAAGGTCGGTCTGGACCCCGCGGTGATGGCCAGTCCCTTCATCTCCACCATCGTGGACGCCACCAGTCTGCTGATCTATTTCAGCTTCGCTTCGGCGCTTCTTGGCATATAAAAAATGTGCATATCCGCCTGCGCTCCGGGCAAAAATAGAGTCAAGCCTTCGGGCTTGACTTTTTATTTTTCAGGGAGGAAACACCATGAACAGAGCCTGTACCAACGACGGGTGCGCCTGCACCCCCAATGCGTCCATCAAGTGCACCGTCACCAACTGTGCCCACCACTGCAAGGACGTGGACAACTGCGGTCTGACTGCCATTCAGGTCGGCACCCACGAGAGCCGCCCCACCATGGACCAGTGCACCGACTGCCAAAGCTACCAGAAGTGCCAGTAAACCCCGCGCCCGGATGGGCGCATACATAAAGGAGGCGGCACAATGCAGGCAAAGACAAAATATGCCCTGTCCGGCACGGCGGCAGGGCTGGTGAACGGACTGTTCGGCGGGGGCGGCGGCATGGTGCTGGTGCCCCTGCTGAACGGCTGGTGCGGTCTGGCTGGCAAGCAGGCCTTCGCCACCTGCGTGGCGGCCATACTGCCCCTAAGCGCCGTCAGCGCGGCAGTATACCTGCTGCGGCAGCCCTTCGACTGGGCCGCCGCGCTGCCATACCTCATCGGCGGGCTGGTGGGCGGTCTGGTGGGCGGACGGCTGTTCCGCCGCGTCAGCGTCACATGGCTGCGGGGACTGTTCGCCGCCTTTCTGCTGTACGGCGGCGTGAGGTATATCCTGTGAAAAGTTGGCTGATACCAATGGCTGCGGGGTTCGGCGCCGGCATCCTGTCCGCCTGGGGCGTGGGCGGCGGGACCCTGCTGCTGTTGGTTATGACGCTCATTTTGGGTGTTCCGCAGCAGCAGGCCGCCGCGGTCAATCTGCTGTACTTCCTGCCTACGGCGGCCATGGGCGTCATCGCCCACAAGCGGAACGGGTTGCTGGAAACGGAGGTGCTGAAATCCGCTATCCCCTGGGGCACAACGGCTGCGGCGGCCGGTGCACTGGCGGCGACGGCGGTGGACACAGCGATACTGCGGCGGCTGTTCGGGGCATATCTGCTGCTGGCGGCCGTCGGCAGCCTGCGGCAGCTATGGCGGGAACGAAGGCGAAAATAGCCGCAAATTCCGGCAATAAAATGTATACTATTTGTTTATTATCTGTAAATATCCGTCGTTTTGCGGTGTAAAACAGGGACAAGGCCATGGCCTTGTCCCTGTTTCTGCGCTGTAAAGTGATCATTCCTCCACCGGGTAGAGGACGACCGTCACATCAAAGGTCTGTCCGTCACGCCGGATAGTGAGCACGACGCTCTCGCCCACGATGTGGGTCCGGCGGACGGCCAGCAGATCGGTGTTGGTGCTGACGCCTATACCGTCCGCCGCCAGAATTACGTCGCCCTTCTGCAGCCCCGCTTCCTCGGCGCCGAAGTTTTCCGTGACGGAATCGATCACCGGGTGGGTCGTACCGTCGGCAAATTCCGTCTCCTGCACGTAGATGCCGATCGAGGGCAGGCCGCGGAAGCCTCCGGTGGCGATGATATCATTGATGACGGACACCACACGGCTGGACGGGACGGCAAATCCCAGGCCCTCCACCGTGGCAGAGATGTCGGACAGGGTGTTGCTCATTTTTAGTGTGTTGATGCCGATGACCTGGCCGTACTCATTGATCAGCGGGCCGCCGGAGTTGCCGTTGTTCAGGGCAGCGGTGGTCTGGAGCAGCGTCATCACGCGGCCCTCCATGGTGACGGGACGGTCGATGGCGGAGATGATGCCCTGGGTCAGTGTGCCCCGCAGCTCAACGCCCAGCGGGTTGCCGATGGCGTAGACCGTATCGCCCACCTGGCATTCCTCACTGTCGCCCAGGGGCGCAGTGGGCAGGCCGGAGGCGTTCACCGCCTTCAGCAGCGCCAGATCCTCCGTGCTGCTGAAGCCCACCAGCTCCGCCTCGTAGCGGTCGCCGTTGTACAGCGCCACCAGCGCGTTCTGCCCGCCGGCGATCACATGGGCGTTGGTGACGATATAGCCGTCCGCCGTCAGGATGACCCCGGTGCCGACACTGGCCTTTTCGCCCAGGTCGGTGAGCACCAGCACCGTGGCGGGGTTTACCTGCTGATAGATCTGCTGGATAGTCAGCTTCTCCTCCCCTGCTTTTTCGCAATAAAAGCGCAGATCGGGGTCCGTGTCCGCCCGGGGGATGGTGGGCACATCGCTCTGGAAGATATCCACGATACTGCTGGCATCGTGATCGCCGTCGTCGAAGTCATCGCCATAGCCGTCCGTATTGCCGCCCCGCAGGGCGGAGACGATGGCCACTCCCAGCACCACGCCTACCAGCACGGCCAGGATGACCAGAAACGTCCACAGGCCCTTGCGGCTGCGGCGCTTCTCCTGCCGGACAGCTTTGGGCGCCGCGGCAGCGGGCATGGGGCCCGGCTGCACATAGCAGTCCGTGATCTCCTGCCCCTCGTCCGGACGGACATACCAGCTGACGACCTCGTCCGGCTCCTGCTCCGGGGCAGGAGCCGCCGGATCGGGCGTCAGCGGCATTTTATTTTCATCATACATATTAGAGCACCTCTCGGGGCGCGCCGTGCGCCATCTGCATGGTAAAGGTAAAGGCCGTTACACCGTCCTGACTGGTGACGGTGATCTGCTCCTTGTGCTGGGCCAGGATGGTCTTGACGATATACAGCCCCAGGCCGTAACCGTCCTTGTCCTCACTGCGGGACTTATCGGACTTGTGGAAGCGCTCGAACAGCAGTGGTATCTCCTCTGCCGGAATGGTGGAGCCCAGGTTGCGGACGGTGACATAGGCCTTCTCGCCGTTGACCGCCAGACCCAGATACAGCTGGGAGCCAGGTGTGGCGAATTTGGCCGCATTCTCCAGCAGGTTGTAAATGACCTGGGTGATCAGATCCCGGTCGCCCTGGACCATGACGGAGTCCTCGGGGATCTCCGCGTCCACGTCCAGCCCACGGTCCGTGATCTTCTTCTCCATGGACAGCAGGGCAATACGGGCGGACTCACAGAGATCAAACTCCTCCTTCTTCATCTCCTTGTTCTGTATCTGGGAGATATCCAGCATACGCCGCACCAGGCGGCTGAGACGGCGGCTCTCGTCGGAGATGATCTGAAGATACTGGCGCTCCTTCTCCGGCGGGATGGTGCCGTCCAGAATGCCGTCGGTGTAGCCGGCGATGGTGGTCATGGGGGTCTTCAGCTCATGGGACACATTGGCGATAAAGTCCCGGCGCTGGCGCTCCGTCTCCTGCAGGGAGTCGGCCATGGCATTGAAGGAGGCCGCCAGCTCACTGATCTCGCCGCAGTCACCGGTCTCCTGCATCCGTACATCGAAATCGCCGCCGGCATAGGCACGGGTCGCCTTGACCATCTCGGTCAGGGGCTGTATCTGCCGCATGGAGGTGACAAAGCTGGCCACGAACGCCAGCAGCAGGATAATGGCGCTGGTCATAAAGAACAGGGCGATGAATGAGCGCCACATCTGCATGAGCTCGGCGCTGTTCATCACCGCCAGCACCAGGCCCAGAGTGTTGCCGTCCGCGTCTGTCATGGGCACGCCCACCACGAACTGCTTTTTCTCATATACGCCCACGGTGCTGCGGCCCTCGTACAGTCTCTCGCTGCCCAGCACCGTTTGGGTAATGTCCTCGGGGACAACGACGGTCTTTCCGGCCAAATCGGCATCCGTCGTCAGCAGGACGCTGCCGGTGGTGTCGCAGATCAGGAAGTCCACGTCCGTCATCCGGGAGGCCACGCCGGCCAGAGAGCGCAGCGCGTCCCCCTGGTCACGCTCGGCGTCATCGCCGGCGGTAAAATAGTCCACAGACAGCTGCGCCACCAGCACCGCCCGGTCCTGCATCTCCTGCCGCTTCTCCGAGACGGTGTAGTTATAGCTCAGCGCGTAGAAGGACACGCCCAGCAGGGCCATGGTCAGCACCACCATACCGGCGGTGAGCATAAACTGCCGCCAATACAGGCTGCCGGTGATACGTTTGATCCTCTCGCCCATGCTTACTTCACTTCAAACTTATAGCCCACGCCCCAGACCGTTTTCAGCTCCCACTGGTCCGAGACATTTTCGATCTTCTCCCGCAGGCGCTTGATGTGCACGTCCACGGTGCGGCTGTCGCCGAAATAGTCAAAGCCCCAGACCTCGTCCAGCAGCTGGTCGCGGGTGTAGACCCGGTTGGGCGTAGCCGCCAGATGATACAGCAGCTCCAGCTCTTTGGGGGGCGTGTCCACCTTCTTGCCGTCCACAAGCAGCTCATAGCTGTCCAGATTGATGACCAGCTTGTCGAACACCAGCTTTTTCTTGGTATCGTCGGGTATCTCACTGCGGCGGAGCACGGCATTGATCCGGGCCATGAGCTCCTTCATCTCGAAGGGCTTGACCAGATAGTCGTCCGCGCCCATCTCCAGTCCGGTGATGCGGTCGCCCACGTCGCTCTTGGCGGTGAGCATAATGATGGGCGTCTTGCCCTTCTCGCGGATATGGGCGCATACGCCCCAGCCGTCCACCACGGGCAGCATGATATCCAGCAGCACCATGTCGGGGGCCTGCTTGTCGTACTCCTCGATGGCCTTGCCGCCGTCATAGGCGCTGCGGACCTCGAAGCCCTCCTTCTCCAGGTACATACGGATCAGATCGGATATATTGCGGTCATCCTCGACCACCAGAATGTTGCGTGCCATAGGCGCTCTCCTCCCGGTACATATCGTTGGGTATATCTTACATCCTGCGGGGCAGGCTTTTCCTGAACAATTTGTGAATATCCCGCATAATTTATAGATTATACCACGTTTTTTTCCGCTTGTCACGCATTTCTGCACCCCAGTCGGCCCCTCGGCCGATGTCACCCCGCCGGTCCGATGGTCACACCGGTGTAATACCACGCCAGTATCTCCTGCCAAGTCTTCCCCGCCTTTGCCAGCTGCTCCGCGCCGTACTGGCTCATGCCCACGCCGTGGCCGTAGCCGGTGACGCGGAACGTAACGCTCTCCGCATCCGCCGTCAGGGTAAAGCAGGCCGAGCGCAGGGAGAAGATGCGGCGCATCTCCGTGCCCTCGATGTCCGTACCGCCCACGGAGACGGTCTCTACCCGGCCGGAATCATTCTCCGTCACTGCGCCGAACCACGTCTCCGGCGCGCCGGTGAGTTTTATCTCCGGGTGGGCCGCCAGCAGACGGTCTTTTGCCTCCGCCGCGGTGAAGGTCACGGTGCTGTAATAGTTGGGTACGGTGTCGGCACTCTCCGGGCTGGCGACGCTGGCCAGATAGGGCAGGTCGCCGGACCAGACATCCCCGGCCGCGGCGGTCCTGCCCGCCGAGGATGAGTGGAACACCGCCAGGATCGGTTCCCCGTCGTAGAGGGCCACCAGACCGTCCGTGTCCGCCACAGCCTGGACGACGCGGGTATTCCAGGGAGCAAAGTCGGCGGCCCACTTTTCCTTTGCGGCTGTCTCGGAGAGATAGGCGCTGCAGCAGGTATGGTCCGTACAGAAGTCGGCGTCGGGATGCGCGTCCTTACGGCCCTGCGCCAGCTGGTAGTAGACGTAGGTACGCTCGGCCGCGGCCTGGGCCTTCAGCGCCTCCATCTCAAAGGAGGCAGGCATCTCACCCCGGACCACGCCCACAAGGTAGTCCCGCAGCGTCATCCGCTCCGCTGTCTCCCCGGTTTTTATGGTCAGCACGACCTCCCCGTCCCCCTGTGCCTGCGGTGTCTCCGGTGCAGGCGCGTCCGGCTCCGTGGCGGTGAGGTAGGCGCCGCCGAAGAGCAGCACCATCAGAATAAGGGCCGCCGCCGCGCTTCTTTTCATGGCTGCCACCTCCTTTTTTACACGATATGCAGGGCCTGTCCGGGGCATACATAAAATTCCGCAGGCGGGAAATGCTACCGGAAAATGGCAGACGGAGGACAGAAGGCATCATGGAACAGGCAAAACAGGGCGGAAACGAGACGGCCCCGGAAATGGCGGGCTATTATCGCGGCGCAGGGTGCTTTTCGCTGAAAGCGGCGGAGCTGAACGAGCTGCTGGGTGTGGGCCGGTGCTTTGATATGACAGGGCGCGACCTGTCCATCGGCGGGCGGCAGGCGCGGCTGTGGGTGGTAAACGGCTACGCCCAGGAGGACCTGCTGGAACGGGTCATCGCCGGGTGGCAGGCACTGCCCGGCCTGGACGACGTGACGGACGCGGCGGACTTCTGCCGGCGGTATGTGTCCGCCTGCGATGCGGCGGCCGAGTCGGACCGTGACGCGGCGGTGATGGGCGTATTCGCTGGGAAGACGCTGGCGATCATCGACGGCTTCGGCGGCGGGGTGGTGCTGGACGCCAAGCAGTTCCCCACCCGGTCGGTGGAGGAGCCGGATACCAGCCGGGTACTGCGGGGCAGCCACGACGGCTTCGTAGAGAACCTCATGCAGAATGCGGCGCTGCTGCGGCGGCGGGTACGGGACACCCATCTGCGGCTGGAGCGATTGCAGCTGCCGGAGCGCTCGGGCACGGACGTGGCCCTGTGCTACATGGAGGGCGAGGCAGACGAGGGGCTGCTGCGGGCCCTGCGGGAAAAGCTGATGCACATCCAGTTGCGGTCGGTGGCCATGAGTCAGGAGACCATTGCGGAGGCCATCGCGCCCCGGCAATTCTGGAACCCGTTTCCCAAGGTGCGGTATACCGAGCGTCCGGACGTGGCCACGGCGTGTATCATGGAGGGCGATGTGGTGGTGCTGGTGGACAATTCAGCGTCGGCCCTGCTGCTGCCCACAACGATCCTGCGGTTCAACGAGGAGATCAACGACTACTACTTCCCGCCCCTCATCGGCACGTATCTGCAGATCATACGGACGCTGGTGCTGCTGCTGACCATGTTCATTACACCGCTGTGGTACCTGCTGGTGAAGAACCCGGATACGCTGCACGAGAACCTGCGTTTCCTTTTGGTACAGGACGAATACTATGTGCCGCTGATCGTGCAGCTGCTGCTGGTGGAGCTGATCATTGACATACTGAAGATCGCGTCGCTGAACACACCGGATGTGCTGAGCAACTCGTTCAGTATGCTGGGTGCGCTGATACTGGGCGACTTCGCGGTGCAGGCCCGGTGGCTGGTGCCGGAGGTGCTGGTGTATATGGCCTTCGTGGCAGTGGCCAACTACGCCCAGCACAGCTATGAGATGGGCTACGCCACAAAGCTGTGCCGGATGCTGCTGCTGGTGCTGATCTGGCTGTGGGACTGGTGGGGCTTCGCGGCAGGGATCGCGATCACGCTGACGCTGATCGTGACGGCAAAGCCGCTGGTGGGTAAGGGATACCTGTACCCTCTCATTCCCTTTGACCGGAAGAAGCTGGCCCGTCTGCTGTACCGCCGCCCGGTGACAAAAAAGAACAGCTGAGGCATACGTATCCCCTCTTCGTCATAAACTGCAAAAAAGGAAGCGCCCCCGGCGCTTCCTTTTTAATTCTCATACAGTATATCCCGGGCCACCGGGCGGTAAAACAGCCTCTCCGTCTCGTCGAAATCACGGGTCTGCCCCATGATCCACATAAGCTTGGCCACGGCAGCCTCCGTGGTCATGTCGTAGGCCTCCAGCAGACATAGGGCGCTTTTCAGCCGCCCGCCCACATGATAGACCGCCAGATTGCTGCCCTCGTTGGGCACCTGGGTGGTCATGACCACCAGCTTGCCCCGCGCGATTCCCCGGTGAATGATATCGAAATAGCTGGCGTCGCCCTCATATTCCGGCAGGCCGCCTACGCCGAAGGACTCAATGACCAGGCCGTCAAACCGGTCCAGCATGAATTCCAGCACAGCGGCGGGGGTGCCGGGGATCAGCTTCAGCAGTCCCACCTTGTCGTCCAGCGCGTCATAGAACACCGGGCTGGGATAGCAGGCGCAGCGCATATACTGCAGCAGGTGCTCGTCCTGTACCACGGCCAGGTCGGGATAGTTGACGCTGGAAAAGGCCTGAAAGCTCTTGGAGCAGGTCTTGCGGGCACGGGTACCCAGGATGACCTTGCCGTTGAATACGATCTGCACGCCGCCGCAGCCGCGACAGGCGTAGAGAAACGCGTCGGTCAGGTTGCGCTTGGAGTCGGTACCGTCGAACCAGATAGGCTTCTGCGCGCCGGTAAGGACGATGGGCTTTGGGCTGCCCTGGATCAGATAGCTAAGCGCGGCAGCGGTATAGGCCATGGTGTCCGTGCCGTGGGAGATAACAAAGCCGTCATATCTGGCGTAATTCTCCCGCACGGCCTTGGCCACACCCAGCCAATGGGCGGGACGGATATTGGTGCTGTCCAGGCTGTAGAGCTGAACGCAATCCACATGGCACATCTCGCCGATACGGGGAACGAAGGACAGCAGCTGCGTGCTGTTCAGCTCCGGCGTCAGGCCGGAGGGCGTCATCTCACTGGCGATGGTACCGCCGGTGCCGATCATCAGGATATTCTTCATGCTCATACCTCCCGGTCATCCATGGCCGCCGTGCCGAATCGGGCCGCCTGCTCAATACGGCGGCGGACAGCGTCGTCCGGGGCGGCGTCGTATTGGCGGCGCAACTCCTGCAAAAACAGGCCCCGCAGCGTATCCTCGCCGCACTTGTCCCACAGGTCCCGGCGCACGGTAGTCTCGTCCCGCAGCTGCAGAGCAAAGAATCGGCCCGACAGGGCCTCCTCCAGCAGGGACAGGCGGGGCGGCTGCTCCGGCGTACCGGTCAGACGCAGGCGGTAGATATCCTGCTCCGTATCATGGGGCAGGGTACGTTCCAGGGCGGTGAGGGCGTCGCCATCGGTGACATCCACCTGGGCGATGCAGTAGCGGCGCCGGGCAAAGGGGACAAATCGCAGATCGGCGGTGCCCGCCCCCACCTCGCCGAAGAGAAATCCCCGTTCGCCCAGCTCGTCGAAGCCGCGGCCCTCGATGCAGCCGCAATAGGCATAAGGGACCGCCCCGGCGGTCAGAACGCCGCTGCAGCTGTGAACATGACCCAACGCCAGATAGTCCAGCCCGCTGCCGGCGATATCCGCCGCGCGGATCGGACGGTAGCGGCTGTCGGAGGTCGTAACGTCGCCATGGAGCAGACCAATGTGGATAAGGCCGTCCTGCGGCACACGGAAGCCGGGAAGTACACTGTCCGTGGGACACTCCGGGGCGGTGAAGGCCGCGCCGTGTACGGCGCAGTTCAGGTCCGGAAATGTAATGGTCTGCATACGGTCCTCTGTAAAGATGTGAACGTTGTCGCTCCAGCGCGTGCGGGCATAGGGCCCGTCCGGTGTAAGGGGATCGTGGTTGCCGGGGGCGATGACTGCCTGACCGCGGAAGCACCCCAGTGCCTGGGCCAGCAGGGGCGCGGTGTCGCCATAGGGGCTGTCGCTGTCGAAAAGGTCGCCGGAGAGGAGCAGCAGGTCTGCACCGTGGTCGTTGGCCCACTCCACCAGGCGCTCCGGCGTGCGGCGGCTCTCCATACGACGCTGGCGGGCCTGCTCCGGCGTCAGCGCACCGAAGGCACTGTCCAGGTGGAAGTCACCTGCGTGAACGACCCGCACCATTTACGCTTCCTCTTCCTGCCAGCCCTTGCACACATCCACCCACTGAACGAAGTTCTTTCCGCAGCAGTGCTCCAGCTCGTCACAGGTCAGCTCAATGGCGCTGGCCGCGCTGCCCACAGCGGGGAACACCGTGTCAAAGCGCTTGAGGGACACATCCAGGTACGTCTTAACGTCGTCGGGCAGAGCGAAGGGGCACACGCCGCCCACGGCGTGGCCGATACGCTCCACAGCCTCTTCGGCGGTGAGCATTTTGGCCTTAGCGCCGAAGAAGTGCTTATACTTGCTGTTGTCCACCTTGGCGTCGCCGGCGGCCACGATGAGGATGGGGTCCTCCCCCACCTTAAAGCTGAGGGTCTTGGCGATACGGGCACCCTCCACACCCACAGCCAGAGCAGCCAGCTCCACCGTGGCGCTGGAGACCTCAAACTCGCGCATACGATCTGCGACGCCGTAAGGCATCAGATATTCTCTTACTTTCTCCACAGACATAGCCAAAAATTCACTCCTGTTTTCAAGTTTTTTCAAAAATTTTTCCAGTCCGCTTTTCGTACCTACCAGTTATTTCATCTCTATTCTGTCCACTTTTTCGCACAGCCCCGTGTCGCTGTTCAGGGTAAAAATGCACCCCTGGGCGGAGCAGGGGCCCTCCGCCGCCTGATAGCGGCCCGGCAGACCGCCCAGGAAAAACTCCACGGACTGCTCCGGCCGGATGCCCAGGACAGAACGGATGGGGCCGGTCATGCCAAGATCGGTGACATAGCCGGTACCCTTGGGGAATACCTGCATGTCCGCCGTGGGCACGTGAGTGTGGGTACCCCAAAGGGCGGAGACACGGCCATCCAGATGGTAGGCCATGGCCAGCTTTTCGCTGGTGGCTCCGGCGTGGAACTCCACCAGTGTAAAGGTGGGCTTGTCCGTCTGCGCCTTCAGCAGCTTATCGGCGGTGGTAAAGGGATTTTCCGCGTTGAAGTCCAGGTCGCAGCGGCCGATGAGCACCAATACCGCCACGCTGAACGCGCCGCAGTCTACCACCTGACAGCCGTGCCCCGGCGCGCGACCGGTAAAGTTGGCGGGCCGGAGGATATAGCGCTCCTCGTCCAGATAGGCGGCGATCTGAGGCTTGCCGAAGGTGTGGTTGCCCAGGGTGATCACGTCCGCGCCGGCGGCAAACAGGGCCTCCGCCTGCGCCTTCGTCAGGCCGCTGCCGGAGATGTTCTCCCCATTGACCACGGTAAAGCGCACGTCATGCTCCTTTTTGAATGCCCGCAGCTTCTTTTCCAGCAGCTGCAGGCCCGTTTCGCTGGCCACATCGCCCAGTGCCAGAACCTTGTATTCCACGGAATATGCCTCCTTGCTCAGTCGTTCCAGCCGATGATCCTGATCAGCTGACGATTGGTATAGTAATACGCGGACGCGGGGAAATTCCGCAAATCCGCCGTGTTGGAGCAGAGCAGATAGTCCACCACATTGCCGCTTTCATCCGTAATGGTGTCCAGAATAACGGTGGTATGGTTAGCCGGCTCGTCCACACCCATGGTGATGATATCGCCGGTCTCACCGCTGAAATAGGGCGCGTCCGCCACAGCCACCAAACCGCTTACACGGGGTGCCGCCACATAGTCCCGGAAGGACCCCACATTGACCCAGGGCAGCGTGGTCTGGCTGGCGCTGTACCAGTACCAGCCCGTCTCATAGCCACCGTTCGTGTCCATGGGAATACCGCCGGCAGCCAGCACCTGGGAGCCGAAGTTCATGCAGTTCCCGCCGTAGTCGTCGTAAGCCATGAAGGCCGGATTACGCTTGCCCACCCAGGTGAGCATATAAGCCCGGGCCGCGTCGCGGTCATAGGTGTGATCGGCAGCGGCTGTCACGCTCAGTCCCTCGCGGGGCAGGTCGCGGCGGACCTCTATGTAGTCGGTGATAGCGGGAAAATTCTTGTCCTGATGGGTAGTGCGGTCATAGTCGGCGCTGTAATAGGGATTGTCATCAGACCAGTGCTTCACGATGGACCAGTCGTCTCCCTCCCCCCGGAGGGTAAAGGTGTGCTTGATACCGAACTGCTCCGAGGGCAGGCCATTCAAGCCCTTGAAATAGACCACATTATTCTCCCGGAGCACCAGGTCCACGTCGCCCTCGGTCTCCTCGGAGGGTGTAATGGATACGCACCGGAGGGAGTAGCTGTATGAGGTCATGGTCAGGTCGATGGGCGAGAGCTTGCGGATGACGCACAGGCCGTGCCAGATATTCTTGTGGTAGAGCGTCTCCTCACTGTCGGCAAACAGCACGGCCGGGTCAATGACCCGCAGGTCGGCAACGGACTGGTAGTAACAGTCCATGAAATCCAGCAGCAGAAGTTCCTGCCCCACGGTCATGCCCTGGGCCGCCGCGCCACTAATGCGCTCAAAGTCGGCACTGACGGTCTGGGGTTCTCCGCCGGTCCAGGGCGCGCCGGTAGTGCGCTGCCAGACCTGCGTCTCGTCAACGTCAGCGGTCAGGTGCTGCTCCTCCGGCTCCTCCTGCTTCCCCTCCGGTGAGGTGTCGGTCGTGTCTCCGGTGATGGTAAAGCAGCCGGTCAGGCTCAGCAGCAGGGCCAGCAGCAGAAATAACAGCAGAAAACGCTTCATAGTATGTCCTCCATCGGGGGTCCGGTCGGTTTTTCTGTGTACTCGAAGACATTATAGCAAAAGAGGGGCCGCGTAGCCAATAGCAGCGGCCCCCGCAAAAAAAAAAATTTTTTTTTTGGGACACCACGACCTTCGTCTCACGCAGAACGTGGACCTTGATCTGACCGGGATATTCCAGCTCGCTTTCGATGCGCTTGGCCAGCTCACGGGCCAGGATGACCATCTCATCCTCGCTGACCTGCTCGGGCTTGACCATGACGCGGACCTCACGGCCGGCCTGGATGGCATAACTCTTCTCAACGCCGGGATAGCTGCCGGTGATCTCCTCCAGCTTTTCCAAACGTTTAATATAATTTTCCAGGTTCTCGCGCCGCGCACCCGGACGGGCCGCGGAAATGGCGTCCGCCGCCTGGACCAGGCAGGCCACCAGCGTGCGGCACTCCACGTCGCCGTGATGGGCCTGGATGGCATGGATGATGTCTTCCTTCTCGCGGTACTTGCGGGCGTATTCCACGCCCAGCGCCACATGGGTGCCCTCGAACTCATGGTCCAGGGCCTTGCCGATATCGTGCAGCAGGCCGGCGCGCTTGGCAGCCTGCACATCGGCGCCCAGCTCCGCGGCCATCATACCGGCGATATGGCTGACCTCGATAGAGTGCTGCAGCACGTTCTGGCCGTAGCTGGTGCGGTAGTGCAGCTTGCCCAGCAGCTTCTGCAGCTCCGGGTGCAGGCCGCGGACACCGGTCTCCAGCACGGCGCGCTCGCCCTCGGCGCGGATGACGCCGTCCACCTCGCGGCGGGCCTTCTCCACCATTTCTTCAATGTGGGTAGGGTGGATGCGGCCGTCGGCAATAAGCTTTTCCAGGGCCAGCCGCGCGATCTCGCGGCGGACCGGCTCGAAGCAGGAGACGGTGATGGCCTCCGGCGTGTCGTCGATGATCAGATCCGCGCCGGTAAGCGTCTCCAGTGTGCGGATGTTGCGGCCCTCGCGGCCAATGATGCGGCCCTTCATCTCGTCATTGGGCAGCGGCACCACGCTGACGGTGATCTCGGCCACGTGGTCGGCGGCGCAGCGCTGGATGGCGGTGGCCACGATCTCGCGGGCACGCTGGTCGGCCTCGTCCTTGGCGCGGGCCTCGATCTCCTTGATCTTCAGCGCCGTTTCGTGGGTGACCTCGGACTCCACCTGGGCGATCAGGTAATCCTTAGCCTGATCCGCCGTGAATCCGGAGATACGCTCCAGCATCTCCGTCTGGCTGCGCTTGATGAGTTTGATCTCCTCCTGCTCCTTGCTTGCGGTCGAGGTTCTCTTCCTTCTGCTGCAGGCGGTTTTCCTGCCGCTGCAGGTCGGCTCTGCGCGACTTCTCTTCCTTCTCGTACTCGCTGCGGTTCTTCAAAATCTCTTCTTTTGCTTCAAGGAGTGCTTCTCTCTTTTTGTTTTCAGAGCTCTTGATGGCCTCGTTGACGATACGCAGAGCTTCCTGCTCGGCGTCTTCGATCTTGCGCTGGTCGTTCTTTTCCTTGCGGCGGCGGATAAGCGTGCAGGCCGCAAAGCCCAGAACGAGGGCGACAGCGAACGAGAGGATGGCCACGATCCAGCCAGTTGTGGTCATGGTACATTCCTCCTATGTTGTTATTGGGTTTTTGCGTCGGCACAAAATATGGTGCCGGATGACAACCGGGGCGGAAAGGCTCCTATGCCCCGATAATGATCCTTTACTATATTAAACATATTATGGTCAACTGTCAAGGGCAAAGTAAACTTTTCTTTTGTCGTTTTTCAGGCAGGGCACCGTATCTGTTGGGTCACTGAATGAAATCGGCGTAAGCGTAACCCAGACGGCCTTGGTAACCCACCGTATACCATTCCTGGTAGCGACCGTAGACAGTGAGCTTTGCACCGTTGGGCAAGAGTGTGACTACCTCGGCCCGGGCGCCAGGGGCCGCACGAAGGTTCAGCGGACCTCCGCCCGGCGTCTGCACCGTGCCCTGCCAGGGTGTTATGGGTGTGACGAAAGGCAGGCCGAAGTACTCTGTCAGCGACAGCACCAAATTGGCGGCAATGGCCTGGATATTGTCCTCGATCCAGCGGGCATCAGCGGTGTTGTCGTGGTAGCCCAGCTCCAGCAGTACGGAGGGCATATAGGGCTGGCGGACCTCGCCCAGCGTGGTGGTGGCACGGGCATAGACCTTGTCCGGCATCGGATAGATGTCTTTCAAATTTTTCACAAAAATATCCGCCGCGCGGCGGCCATTAGCACTGGTGGGATAATAAAAAGCGATGACACCGCGGACGGCGCCCTCCTTGGTACCATCGGTGCTGCCGTTGGAGTGAAGCGCCAAATAAAAATCGTAACTTCCAGAATTTGCCAGGCGGATGGAGCTGGCGGCGGTCATGTCGGGGGTGTTGCGGGTAAAACGGATGGTGTTGGCCAAAAGATAGGGCTCCATGGCATCGGCGATCAGGTTCATAAAGTACTCTTCTGAGCCGTTTCCGGTGATATATGGGTTATATTCCTGGGTAGATGGACTTAAAAAGATACGCGGCATAGCAGTTCCTCCTATACTTGTTCTGTGCGTTTTACTATACTTTGTCTGTACTTCAGCGATACTTTATTTATACATCGTATGGAAATATGCTTGTCTTTGTGCTATACTTAGGAGAAATTTTCCTGTACAAAAGGAGTAACCGCCATGAAAGCTGCCAGACCGTATCCCATCGTCACCATCACTCCCAAGGGGGAGCGCGCCATCGTGGACGGACACCCGTGGGTCTATGAGGGCGAGGTGGTGTCGATCAGCGGCACGCCGGAGGACGGCAGCCTGGTGGATGTGGTGTCGAAAAAGGGCAGCTGGCTGGGCTGTGGGTTCTATAACAGCGCGTCCAAAATACGGGTGCGGCTGGTGACGCGGGACGCCAACGACGACCCGGCGGGTGACGCCTTCTGGGAACGGCGGCTGCGCTACGCCTGGGACTACCGCAAAACGGTGATGGGCGAGACGGACAGCCGGTGCTGCCGCATTATCTTCGGGGAGGCGGACGGCTTTCCGGGGCTGACGGTGGACCGGTTCGAGCGCGTGCTGGTGGCCCAGGTACTGAGCCTGGGCATGGAACGCATCAAGGAACGGGTGCTGCCGCTGTTGGTACGCATCCTGCGGGAGGACGGGCAGGTCATCCGGGGCGTGTACGAACGCAACGACGCGGCCCTCCGGACGCTGGAGGGCATGGCGCAGGGCAAGGGCTGGCTGGTGCTGCCCGGCGAGGCCGCGCCGGAGGGCACCGCCGAGGACATCACGGAGAACGGCATACGGTACACGGTGGACTTTGAGAACGGGCAGAAGACCGGCTTCTTCCTGGACCAGAAGTACAACCGGCTGGCGGTGGCAAAGCTGGCGAAGGGAAAGACGGTGCTGGACTGCTTCACCCACACCGGCTCCTTCGCCCTGAACGCCGCAAAGGGCGGGGCGAAGCGCGTGACCGCCGTGGACGTGTCGCAGTTCGCCGTGGACTGCGCGGCGGAGAACGCGCGGAAAAACGGGCTGGACGGCGTGATGGACTGCATGTGCGCCAACGTGTTCGACCTGCTGCCGCAGCTGGCGGAGCAGCCGCGGAAATACGACTTCATCATACTGGACCCGCCGGCCTTCACCAAGAGCCGCAGGACCATACACAACGCCATGACCGGGTACAAGGAGATCAACTACCGGGCCATGAAGCTGCTGCCCCGGGGCGGATATCTGGCCACGTGCTCGTGCAGCCACTTCGCGTCGGAGGCGCTGTTCATCAAGATGCTGCGGGACGCCGCCCGGGACGCGGGGGTGCAGCTGCGGCAGATCGAAGCACGGCAGCAGTGCGCCGACCACCCCATCCTGTGGGGCGTGGAGGAGACGAACTATCTGAAATTCTTTATTTTTCAGGTGGTGTGACGGGGTTTTTGTTGCCATCGCGGCAAACGTGTGGTATTCTGTCTTTTATGGTATGTATCTGAAAAGGAGGGCGCTCCTTGGGACGTTTACAGGATAAGCGGCTGTTTCTGCTGGACATGGACGGGACCATCTATCTGGACGACCGGCTATTCGACGGGGTAACGGCCTTTCTCTCCCGCATACGGGAGAAGGGCGGACGGTATCTATTTTTGACCAACAACTCCTCCAAAGGTGTGGAGGGCTATATAGAAAAGCTGAACGGCATGGGCATCGCCACCGGGCGGGAGGACTACCTGACCTCGGTGGACGCGGCCGTCGACCTGCTGCGGAGGCGGTATCCGGGACGCCGGTGCTACGTGCAGGGCACCCGGTCCTTTTACGATCAGCTGGCAGCGGCGGGGATACCCGTCACCTGTGACCGGGAGGACGGCGCGGAGATCCTGCTCAGCGGCTTCGACCGGGAGCTGACGTTTCAGAAGCTGGAGGACGCCTGCATCCTTTTGAACCGGGGCGTCACCTGGCTGGCCACGAACCCGGACTGGGTGTGCCCCACGTGGTACGGCTCGGTACCGGACTGCGGCAGCGTATGCGAGATGCTGCACCGGGCCACCGGACGGGAGCCGGAGTTCATCGGCAAGCCCCGGCCCGCCATGGTGCAGCTGGCGCTGGAGCGGACCGGGTACCCGCCGGAGGCGGCGGTGCTGCTCGGCGACCGGCTGTACACGGACATCGCCTGCGCGGTGAACGCCGGGATCGACAGCGTTTTCGTGCTGTCCGGCGAGGGGACACGGGACGACATTGAAAGAGACGGCATACGCCCCACATGGGTGTACGACGATATCAACGCGGTATTCCGCGCGTGGGAGGAGACACCATGAAGCTGAATTACAAGCGCACCATTCTGGTCGGCTTTGCTTTTTTCCTGATCTGCGCCTTCTGGCAGGCCTATGACAACACAGTGCCGTTGATCCTGACCAACAAATTCGGCATGAGCCAGACCTGGTCCGGCGTCATTATGGCGCTGGACAACGTGCTGGCGCTGTTCCTGCTGCCGCTGTTCGGACACATCTCTGACAAGTGCACCCACCCGAGAGGGCGGCGGACGCCGTTCATCGTGGTGGGCACGCTGATCGCGGCGGTGGCGCTGATCGCGCTGTCCTTTGCGGACAACGCGCAGCTGAAGCGGCTGGACAAGGTGTCCGCCATTGACGACCCGGCGGCGCTGACGGTCATCTATAACGAGCAGAAGGACGCCACGCTGCTGTCCCCCAGCGGCGAGAGCTTTATTCTGGGGCATAAATTCACGGAGGCGGAGTTCACCGCCATCCGCAGCCAGACCGTCACCCCGGAGGGCAAGACCGTCACCGATCCGGCGTACACCAACTACGTGGTGCCGGCGCGGCAGGCCTGCGCCCGGGACGCGGCGGCGGCCAATCCCGGCGCGCTGGTGGTGTTCGTGGCGCTGCTGCTCATCATTCTGCTGAGCATGGCCACGTTCCGTTCCCCGGCGGTGGCGCTGATGCCGGACGTGACACCCAAGCCCCTGCGGTCCAAAGCCAACGCCGTCATCAACCTGATGGGCAGCGCCGGCGGCATTATCGTGCTGGCGCTGGGCATGGTGTTCGCCACGGCATCGGTGAGCAACAGCATGATGAGCTACACGGGCTACTTCGGCGTCATCGCGGCGCTGATGCTCGCGGCGCTGGTGGTGTTCATGCTGACGGTGCGGGAGCCGGAGTGGGCAAGGGAGATGCAGGCGCAGTCCGTGGCCGCGGGCATTGAGGACGCGGAGGAGGCCGATCACCCCAACGAGGGACGGAAGCTGTCCGCTGATGAGGTGAAGAGCCTGCTGCTGATATTGCTGAGCATCGTGCTGTGGTTCTTCGGCTACAACGCCGTGACCAGCAAATACTCGGTATACGCCAGCAACATCCTGCACAAGGACTACAACCTGACGCTGATCATCGCCCAGGCGGCGGCCATCGCGGCCTATCTGCCGGTTGGCTTCATCGCCGGGAAGATCGGACGGAAGAAGACCATTCTGGCCGGCGTGGTGATGCTGACCGTGGCCTTCGGCGTGGCCGGGTTCCTGACAGCGGACAGCCCCTCGGCGCTGATGAACGCCATGTTCGCGCTGGCGGGCATCGCCTGGGCCACCATCAACGTCAACTCCTTCCCCATGGTGGTGGAGCTGGCCTCCGGCGGCGATGTGGGCAAGTACACAGGCTTTTACTACACGGCGTCCATGGCGGCGCAGGTGGCCACGCCCATGGTGTCGGGACTGCTGATGGACAAATTCGGAATGCACGTGCTGTTCCCCTACGCGGCGGTGTTCACGGCGCTGGCCTTTGTGACCATGCTGTTCGTGAAGCACGGCGACAGCAGGGAGGTGCCGAAGCAGACTGCCGCGGCGGGCACAGAGGACGCCGGGGCTATTGACAATACGGTGGAGGAGCTGACAAACGACTGATGAAAGCGATCATAATTATCATTATTGTACTGCTGGTGCTGTTCTGGCTGTATCTGCTGTGCCTGCGGTGCCGGCGGGGCAAGATGGACCAGGCGTATTTCCGGCAGTGGCGGTATGCCCACCGGGGCCTGCACGACAGGGAGAAGGGTATACCGGAGAACTCCATGGCGGCGTTCAAACGGGCGGCGGCCAACGGCTTCGGCGCGGAGCTGGACGTGCACCTGATGAAGGACGGCAAGCTGGCCGTGATCCACGATGCCTCCCTGCTGCGGACAGCGGGTGCGGACGTGGAGATTGAGGACCTGACCGCGGAGGCGCTGGACCAGTACCCGCTGGAGGGGACGGAGCAGAGGATCCCCCTGCTGGAGGAGGTGCTGCCGCTGTTCACGGACCGGGCGCCGCTGATCGTGGAGCTGAAGGCAGAGCGCGGCAACGCCGAGGCGCTGGCCGCGGCGGCCAGCAAGGTGCTGAAGAAGTACAAGGGCGCGTACTGCGTGGAGTCCTTCGACCCCCGGTGCCTGATGTGGCTGTGGCAGAACGAGCCGGATATCCTGCGGGGACAGCTGAGTGAGAACTTCACCGCCCACGGAGACGCGCAGCATCTGCCCGGCGGTATCCGGTGGATCCTGGCGAACCTGCTGCTGAACGTGCGGACGCGGCCGGACTTCATCGCCTATCGGTTTGAGGACCGGGGCAATCTGTCCCTGCGGCTGTGCCGGGGCTTCTACAAGGTGCAGGAGGCCAGCTGGACCGTGCGGGACAGGGAGACTATGGAAAAGGCCGAGGCGGCCGGGAACCTGGTCATCTTTGAACATTTTGACCCCAGGGGGTAACGGACTATGCGCGTGATCACGGGAACTGCCAGAGGCAGGGTATTGAAGGAGCTGGAGGGGCTGGAGACACGGCCCACCACCGGCAAGGTGAAGGAGAGCCTGTTCTCCATCATACAATTCGACATCGAGGGACGGCGGGTGCTGGACCTGTTCGCCGGCACCGGACAGCTGGGCATCGAGGCCCTGAGCCGGGGCGCGGCGGAGTGCGTGTTCATCGACCGGCGGGCGGACGCGGTGAAGCTGATACAGGAGAACCTGGCGCTGTGCCGCCTGGCGGACAGGGCCAGGGTGCGGCAGGGGGACGCGCTGCCGTATCTGCGCAGCGGGGAGAAGTTCGACATCGTGTTCCTGGACCCGCCCTACGCCAGCGGGCTCTTGCAGCAGGCGCTGACGGATATCGCAGCGTTTGACATTTGCCGTGCACATGGTATAATCATAGCAGAGAGCGCGGTGGACACGGTGCTGCCGGAGATGCCCGCGCCCTATGCCCTGTATCGGGAGTACAGATACGGCAAGATCAAGCTGACGGTGTATCATCGCGGCGGAAATGAGGATACGGAATGAATATCGCCATTTACCCCGGCAGCTTTGACCCCATCACGCTGGGACATCTGGATATCATCCGCCGGGCGGCCCGGTGCTTTGACAAGGTGTGCGTGTGCGTGATGGTGAACTGCCAGAAGCAGCAGCCTATGTTCACGCCGGAGCGCCGGCTGGAGCTGATCCGCCAGTCCGTGGCGGACATCCCCAACGTGGAGGTGGAGAACTGGTCCGGGCTGCTGGCGGACTTCGTCCGCAGCAAGGACGCGCACATTCTGGTGAAGGGCGTGCGGAACTGCGCCGACTGGGAGCTGGAGGCCCAGATGGCGCGCATCAACGGCGGTATCTGTCCCGGGCTGGAGACGGTGCTGCTGCCCGCCAGTGCGGCGTATGAGCACTTCAGCTCCACCATGGTGCGGGAGATGATCCGCTACCACCAGCCATTGGAAAAGTATGTACCGGCGCCGGTCGCCGAGGAATTGATGCGGCAGCGGGGTTGAGCCTCCCGGCGCCGACAAAAAGAAAGGAACGGACCGCACTATGGAAGAGAAAGATGTACAGCGCCTGTTG
>ENA-ORLY01001905-ORLY01001905.1-human-gut-metagenome-genome-assembly--contig:-NODE-1905-length-22394-cov-3.365282_pt1 | contig 22394 bp, 17 predicted proteins | sample MGYA00243071_ERZ508832 | MGnify/ENA primary metagenome ERZ508832 (study PRJEB26277, sample SAMN04329777) | human gut metagenome | biome: human-associated habitat | host: Homo sapiens | place: USA... | reverse complement strand
AAAAATGTAAATGAAGTAAGAAATGCAATACTTGAAGCAGGTGCTGGCGTAATAGGTAATTACACTCATTGTTCAATAGCTACAAAATGCATAGGAACTTTTAAACCAAATGATGAGTCTAATCCTTATATTGGCGAGATAAATAATTTAGAGTTTGTAGAAGAAGAAAAATTAGAAGCGGTATGTGATATTAATATAGCTAAAAAGGTATTAGAAAAATTAAGAGAAGTTCACCCTTATGAAGAACCAGGAATAGATATTATTCCTCTAATTAATGAAGAAGATTTAATTTAAAAAAATTAAGATGTAAAAAATAGATAGAGGTATTAAAATGAATAATTTAAATGTTAAACTAGAAAAAGAAAATAATGACTTTTTTAGAGAATGGATTATAGAAGAATGGAAACACCATAATACTGTTGATCCAATATATCAATTAAGGATAATAAAACCAGAAGAACTAAAATTTCAGGAAAACGAAGAATATTTTAAAATAATGTTTAATAATGAAATGGTAGGTTTTATAGGAATAAAAAATTATGAAAAAGAAATCTATTTATATAGATTTTTTATAAGTGATAAGTATAGAAACAATGGAATTGGAACAATAGCATTAAACCAAATTATTGATATGGCAAAAGAACAAAATAAGGATATGTCATTAGAAGTAATTGGTGAAAACATTGCAAGAGATTTATATGAAAGATTAGGATTTAAAACTCATTATAGAAAAATGGTACTAAAAATAAATGATGATATATATGAAAATTAGGAGAAAAAATAAATGTGGTTATATTGGTGTTTGATATCAACAATAATTAGCGGATTTATTCCAATAACTTTAAAAGCATTAATTAAATAGTTACAAGGTTAAAATTATGATAGAAAGTTGGTAAACATGGGAAAAGTTATAAAAATAAGAGAAGTAGGAGATCCTATACTTCAAAAAAAATGTGATGAAATAGATATAAAAAACATAAATGGAGAAATTTCAGAAATCATAGAAGATTTAAAAACGACATTGGAATTCGGCACAGGATTAGGAATTGCCTCACCGCAAATAGGAGTCAATAAAAGAATAATTGTAGTAGGAGCTAAAAAAGAAAATATAAAATATAATGATGCAGAAGAAATACCGATAACAGCAATGATAAATCCTACTTGGAGAAACCTATCAGAAGATACTGATATACAATATGAAGGATGCATGAGTGTTCCAGTAATTAGGGGAAAAGTAAAAAGATATAAAAATATAGAATTAACATATTTTAATGAAAATGGAGAAAAAGTTGTAAGACAAGTGAATGGATTTTTTGCAAGGCTTGTTCAACATGAATGTGACCATTTAGATGGTATTGTATTTTTAGAAAAAGTAGAAGAACATAATGGTTTTGCTACAATAGATAATGTTAATAAATATCATTTGAGAGAGATATGAATTCGTACATAAAAAAATATATTGATATTATTAAAGATGAAAATCAACTATTAAATACTAAAAATTAAATATTAGAGGAAAATTATGATAAAAAGATATAAACAAACAGAAATAGAAAAATTAGCAGAAATACTAAAAAATGATGGAGTAATCAGTGTTCCAACAGACACAGTATATGGAGTATGTGCCAGAATAAACTCAAAAAAAGCACATGACAAATTACTAAAAACAAAAAATAGACCAATTACAAAACCATTTCCAATAATGTGTTCAGATGAAGAACAAATAAAAAGCATAGCAATAGTAGATGAAAAAGCAGAAAAACTAATAAGAGAATTTATGCCTGGTCCAATAACATTAATTTTAGAGAAAAGACCAGAAGTACCAGAATATGTAAACAATGGAAAAGCAACAATTGCAGTAAGAATGGCAACATCAAAAGCAGTAAAGGAATTAATTATAAAAACAGGATGCCCAATATTTATGAGCAGTGCTAATCAAAGTGGAGAGCCAACATGTACAAGCCTAGATGAAATAGAAAATGAATGCCCAAATCTAGATGGAATGATGGAAGGGACAGTTAAATTTGGAAAAGGAAGTACAATAGTTGACTGCGTTTCAAAAGAATTAAAGATTTTAAGAGATGGGCCAATCACAATAGAAGAAATTAAAACTGAATTTTATGATATAAAATAATATAATATATTAATAAATACAAAAAGAAGGTAATAAAAATGAAACTAAATATAGTAATGGTAGAACCAGAAATACCACAAAATACTGGAAATATAGCAAGAACATGTGCAATAACAGGAGCAAAACTACATCTAGTACATCCACTAGGATTCAAAATAGATGAAAAATCAGTAAAAAGAGCAGGACTAGACTATTGGGACAAGTTAGATATAGAAGAACACAAATCGTTAGAAGATTTTTTAAATAAATACAAACCAGAAGAAAACAATATGTTTTTTGCAACAACAAAAGGAACTACAAAATATACAGACATAGACTATTCAACAATGGATGAGGTATTTGTATTATACGGAAAGGAAACAAAAGGTTTGCCAGAGCCTTTATTGGAAAAATATTTGAACGAAAAAACAATTAGAATACCAATGCTTCCAACTCTTAGATCATTAAATTTATCAAATTCTGTTGCAATTATTACATACGAAATTTTGAGACAACATAATTTTGAAGATTTACAAGAAACAAGTACATATTTTATGAATAAATAAAAACACATACTATATATGCACATAGTTATAATTTTTATAAAATTTTGAGATAGGAGCAAATTATGGAAAAAATATACAAGGAACCAAACAAATCAGAAACAGAAACAACAATAAATGTATTGTATAGTGAAAATATGCTATCAATATATACAAACAAAGTAAATTTACAAAAACAGCTCAACAAATTATTAGGAGCTCCTACTAAAGAAGACAAAATTAAAAGAAGTATTGCAGGAAGCAGATGGAATATTTCATTAGATGATAAAACAAAAATACAAAAAATAATTCTAAAAGCCAATATATATGAATTATAGAATAATTACAAAATAAAATGGAAAAATAAAATTATCAAAATTAGAAAAGGAATAAGATTACAATGGACAAAAAATTGATTGCGATAGATTTAGATGGAACATTATTAAACAGTGACGGAATAGTAAGTGATGCAACAAAATTACATTTACAAAAATTAAAAGAAAAAGGACATATAATAACAATAGCAACAGGAAGAATACTAAATAGAGCTCTTGTTGGAACAGATGGAGCTGAATTTGCAAACTATATTGTTAGTGACGCAGGAGCAGCCGTTTTTAAAAATGATGGAATAAACAAAGAGTGGAAAGAAGTATATACACAGGCATTGTCAAAAGATATTGTAGAAAATATTGCTTCATATTATGACAAAGGCAAATTTATGACTATAAACATATGTGATAGAAATAATATACACCATTATGACCAAACAGTTAATATAACTGAATTTTTAGAGAATATAAACGAAATAATACATGTATCAGTATCATTTATTAATAATGAATTTGTAGAAGAATATTTAAAAATATTTACAAAAAAATTTCCAATGTTAAAAGTAGAAATTATGCAAGATAGTTTTGGTGAAGTTAAATGGCTAGAAATCGCTCAAAAAGGTGTTGAAAAATATAAAGGAATAGTTGAAGTTGCAAAATTAGAAGGAATTTTAAATGAAAATATTATTGCATTTGGCGATGGTTTAAATGATGTTGAGATGCTTAAAAAATGTGGCATTGGGGTTGCTATGCAAAATGCTTTGCCAAAAGTAAAAGAAAAAGCAGATTATATTACTTTTAGAACTAATAATGAAAATGGAGTTGTAGAATTTTTAAAAGAATATTTAGTTGATATATAATTTTATGATATATAATATAAAAAAAGAAAGGAAAAATAAAAATGAAAGATATAAGAATAGAAAAATTAGCACACAACTTATTAACATACTCAATAGACTTAAAAGAAAATGACAACATATTAATAGAAATATTAGGAGAAGACGGAATACCACTTGCCAAAGAACTAATGAGACAAGCAGAACAAATGAAAGCAAGACCATATTTTAACATAGTAAATTATGAATTATTAAGAATAATGTTAGAAAACGCAACAGAAGAACAAATCAAACTATATGGAAAACACGATGAAGCAAGAATGAAAGACATGGACGCATATATAGGAATCAGAGCAACATCAAACACATCAGAACTATCAAAAATAGATAGCAAAATAATGAATATGTACAACAAATATTATACAGTACCAGTACACTTTGAAGAAAGAGTAAAAAGAACAAAATGGTGCATATTAAGATATCCGAACAATTCAATGGCACAAATGAGCAAAATGACATTAGAAGAATTTGAAGATTTTTACTTTAATGTATGCAACTTAGATTATTCAAAAATGTCAAAAGCAATGGACAATTTAAAAGATTTAATGAATAAAACAGATAAAGTACATATTGTCGGACCTGGTACAGATTTAACATTTAGCATAAAAGGAATACCAGCAGAAAAATACATGGGAACATTCAATATTCCAGACGGAGAAGTTGCATCTGCTCCTGTAAAAGAAAGTGTAAATGGATTTATCACATACAATACTGAAACAACATATAATGGATATACATTCAATAATATAAGATTTGAATTTGAAAATGGAAAAATAGTAAAAGCAACAGCAAATAATACGGAAATGATAAATAAAATATTAGACACTGATGATGGTGCACGTTATATTGGCGAATTTGCATTTGGACTAAATCCATATGTAGAAAGACCAATTGGAGACACACTATTTGACGAAAAAATAAAAGGAAGTTTTCACTTTACACCAGGAGACGCACTAGAAGAAAGTGACAATGGAAATAGGTCAAGTATCCATTGGGATATAGTAAATATTCAAAGAAAAGAATATGGTGGAGGAGAAATCTATTTTGATAACATCCTTATCAGAAAAGACGGAATATTTGTATTACCAGAATTACAAGCACTAAATCCAGAAAATTTAATATAATACAAGGAGAAAACAAATGACATACGAATTTGAAGTACCAGGAAAAGTAATAGGAAAAGGGAGACCCAGACTAAACTCATACACAGGAGTTGTCTACACACCAACGAAAACAAAAGACTACGAAACATTAGTAGAACAATATTTTCTACTAAAATACCCACGATTCAAAGCATTAGAAGGAAGAATAAAAGTAAATATAATAGCATATTTTTCAACACCAAAAACAACCAAAAAATCAGACATAAATGAAATGTTAGAAAACAACATAAGCCCAACAAAAAAACCGGATATAGACAACATTGTAAAAGTGGTTTTAGACAGCATGAACAAATTTGCATTTAAAGACGATAATCAAATTACAAAATTAGAAGTGGAAAAGAAATATGCACTAGAAGATAAAGTCCATATAAAAATAGAAGAATATTAAAAATGTCCATTTAGGGACGTTTCTTAAATGGACATTTTGTCCTTTTGGTACCTGTCCCTGAAAGGACATAAAGGACGAACTTTATGTATAAATATTAATAAAAGGGGGGTATTTATGAAAATTATTAATATTAAAAAGAAAACCATATTCAAAGCAAGTAGTGTTATTTTGTTTGTTATGGTCATATGTTTATTCACAAAATCTTTTGGAATGCAGCATTATTATAAAGTAGACTTTTCAACAGGTTTAGTAACAGCCACAACACTTAATGTAAGAAGTGGACCAGGAACAAATTACAATATAGTTGCAACGGTAAAGAAAAATGAATATATAAGAGTGTTTGCTGGTGTAGGTGATTGGTATATCGTTCAAATTGAAGGTGATTATGTAGGTGCTGTTAGTAAAAAGTATGTAAAAGCAATTTATCCTAATTCTAGTGGAGGAACAAGTTCAGGAAATACAAATTCAGGCAGCTCAAGTTCTGGAAGCACAACAAATACAAGTACAATGAGTAGTGATGAAAAAGAAGTATTTGATTTAATTAATAAGCAAAGAACAAACAATGGCTTAGCAGCATTAAAAATGGATTCAGAAGTATTAAATGTTGCAAGAATAAAGGCCAAAGATATGGTAGATAACAATTATTTTTCACATAATTCACCAACTTATGGCTCACCGTTTGATATGTTAAAAAGTTTCAAAGTATCATATAAAACAGCAGGAGAAAATATAGCAGGAAATTCAAGCAATAGTGCAGCAGTTACTGCCTGGATGAATTCATCTGGACATAAGGCAAATATTTTAAATTCTTCTTTTAACTATACTGGAATAGGTGTTGTTAAAAGTAACAAGTATGGAAAAGTGTATGTTCAAATTTTTATAGGAAAATAATAAAATGTCCATTTAGGGACGTTTCTCAAATGGACATTTTGTCCCGTTAGTACCTGACCCTGAAAGGACAGCATATAATATATTAGGTGATAAAAATGAAAAATATATTAAAGAGTTTATATGAAGATGCAAAAAATATAAAAGAGAAAGATCCTGCATGTAGAAATGTATTAGAGGCTATTATATTATATCCGGGATTTCATGCTATATTTTTCCATAGAATAGCACACTTTTTTTATAATAAGAGATTATATTTTTTAGCAAGATTAATATCTCAGATTTCAAGGCATATTACAGGAATAGAAATACACCCAGGAGCCAAAATAGGGAATAGACTACTAATAGACCATGGAATGGGAGTAGTTATAGGGGAAACTGCAACAATAGGAAATGACTGTACAATATATCATAATAGCACGCTTGGAGGAACGGGTAAAGATAAATATAAAAGACATCCGGATTTAGGAAATAATGTAATGGTTGGATCAGGAGCTAAAGTTTTAGGACCAATAAAAATAGGGAATAATGTAAAAATTGGTGCAAATTGTGTTGTATTAAAAAATATACCTGATAATGTAACTGTAGTTGGTGTCCCACGGAGAAATTGTATTATCAAATAAAATGTTACAGTCTAGTAAGAAATAGTTGAGTTGTTGATGCCTTGTATTCTCAACCTCTAATGTGTAAATTTTAATACATGTCTTTTCATTTCATTCAAAAAGAAATTCTAATATTAAAAGCAGAGCCTCTTTCACTCAGGCAAAAACTGTATATATGTATATGGTTTTAGGATTTTTGAGTATGATTGAAGCAATATTAGAATTTCTTAAATAAATTAATGGAAAGAGTTCACTTTAGTGAAAGGGTACCATTAATTTATTTAGAAATTCTTATGTTGCGAATTAAAACCGAAAAAATTTTAAAACCATATACATATATGAGAACACCCAAGGCACAACAAAATAGCTAATCATTATGGAAATGTAAAAAAAGAAACAGCTCTACACTGTTTCTCTATTATTCGGCAAATATCTTTTCAAATTCATCAGCTTCAATTTTTTCTTTTTCAAGTAATACTGCTGCAACAGCATGTAATTTATCAACATGATCTGATAAAATTTGTTTTGCTCTATTATATCCCTTATCAACTATCGCTTTTGTTTCCTCATCTATAATTCCAGCAGTCTCCTCTGAATATTCTTTAGCCTGAGCAAAATCTCTACCCAAAAATACTTCATCTTGGTTAGATCCAAGCATTAAGGTACCAATTCTATCACTCATACCATATTTTGTAACCATGCTTCTTGCTATTTTTGTAGCTCTTTCTATATCATTGCTTGCACCAGTTGAAATATCGTTTAAAATCAAAGCCTCTGCAACTCTACCACCTAAAAGTGATACAATATTTTCTTCCATTTCTGTTTTTGACATAAATGATTTATCTTCTGTTGGTCTATACATTGTATAACCACCAGCCATACCTCTTGGTACAATTGATATTTGATGTACAGGGTCTTGTGTTTCTAAGTAATGGCTTACAACTGCATGGCCAGCCTCATGATATGCAACAAGTTTATTTTCTTTCTCACTTCTAACTCTTGTTTTCTTTTCAGGTCCCATAGTTACTTTAACCATAGCATCTTCAATTTCTTTCATACCAATTTCATTTAAATTTCTTCTTGCAGCAAGTAATGCTGCTTCATTTAATACGTTTTCTAAGTCCGCTCCTGCAAACCCAGAAGTATTTTTTGCAATTACTTTTAAGTCAACATCATCTGCTAATCTTTTCTTTCTAGAATGAACTTCTAATATTTGTTCTCTTGCTTTTACATCAGGAGCTCCAACAACTATTTGTCTATCAAATCTTCCTGCTCTTAATAAAGCTTTATCTAATACATCAGGTCTGTTTGTTGCAGCTAATACAATAACCCCCTCATTATCAGAGAAACCATCCATTTCAACTAATAATTGATTTAATGTTTGTTCTCTTTCATCATGTCCTCCACCTAGGCCAGCACCTCTTTGACGTCCAACAGCGTCAATTTCATCTATAAATATAATACATGGTGCATTTTTCTTTGCTTGTTCAAATAAATCCCTAACTCTTGAAGCACCAACACCTACAAACATTTCAACAAAATCAGATCCACTTATAATAAAGAATGGTACACCTGCTTCACCTGCAACCGCTTTTGCAAGTAGTGTTTTACCAGTTCCTGGTTGACCTACCAATAAAACTCCTTTTGGAATTCTTGCTCCCATATCTGTAAATTTTTTTGGATTCTTTAAAAATTCAACAATTTCTTCTAATTCTTCTTTTTCCTCATCAACACCTGCAACATCGTCAAAAGAAATTTTATTTCTATCAGCAGGAGTCATCATTCTAGCTTTACTTTTACCAAATGACATAGATTTTCCGCCATTTTGGCTATTTGCAGTTCCGCCCATCATAAAAAACCAGAATATAAAGAATATTATTAAAATTCCAAATGGCGTTAATAAGCTTAATATTATTGAAAATACAGATTCTGAGCTCTCTTCTAATGTAAATGCTCCGTTTTTTATAAAATCTTCTGTATAATTCATAAAGCTTTCCATATTAGGGATATTTACTTGTTTTTTTACTTTATCATCATTAAGTTCTACTGTTGCAGAATTTCCATCTGCATCTATAACTATAGATTCAACTTTTCCTTCATTTATTTTAGTTATTAATTCTGAATATTTTAATTTAGTATTTGTATTTGTCAATATTGATGACAACAATACTATAAATATCACTCCTATAATTAGCCACATTGCTAATGTCTTTATTCCATTTTTCAAAATAATTCCTCCTTTTGCCCTCTCTTATTTAACTATCAAGTTTTATAACATATATATTTTTGTTTTTCAATAATTTTTTTATTACTTTTTTATTACAAAAAAACTATGTCTTTCTATGCTTTACGGATACTTAATTAAACCAAGTTTTGGTCTATAAAATAAATTTTTTGATTTTTTACTAATACTTTTATATTTTTATTTGGAGTTAAATATTTATTTCCTATATTATTTTCACATAGTTTTATAATATCTTCTATATGTATTTTTTCTATTCCCTTTGTAGTTCCTAAAAGTCTTGATATAGTATATAACAAAAGTCTTGATTTTATAACTTTTTCTTGTTTATTAAAACCTTTTAAGTCTATTACAATTTGTTTTTCATCTTCTTGTTGTACATACTCTTTATACTTAGTTTCAACTACTTTTTCCAAGTATTCATCATCTTCTTTTACTAACTCTGATAATCTATCCATTGTTTGAATTATATTTGGATTAAATTCTTGTTTTATATATGGAATAACTATATTTCTTACTTTATTTCTTGTATACACATTTACAAAATTTGTTCTATCTATCCTTGGTTCAATATTTTTTTGTGCACAATAATCTTCTATTTCAAACCTTTCACACTCAATAAGCGGACGTATATACTTATTGTTTTTTATCGGTTCTATTCCCTTTAAACCTGCTATTCCGCTACCTCTTAACATATTCATAATCATAGTTTCAACTTTGTCATTTTTATTATGAGCAATTGCAATTTTATTTGAATTTGTTTTTGTTAAGATTTCATCAAAAAATTCATATCTAGCATTTCTTCCCGCCTCTTCTGTTCCCATTTTATTATTATTAGCAATTTTTTGAACATCTATACTTTTTGAATAAAATGGAACATCAATTTTTTTACAAAAATCTTCAACAAATTTTTCATCATCTTTTGCTTCTTCTCTAATCATATGATTTACATGTGCCACTATTATATCAAATTCCATATGTAAATTTTTGTCATTTCTTATGTCATTTAAAATATTTAACATAGAGATAGAATCTGGTCCTCCTGAAACTCCCAAAACTATTCTATCTCCATTCTCTATTAAATTATATTTTTTTATTGTTTTTAAAACCTTTTCTTTCATTTTTCCTCCAAGAGGGATTAAGGGGCCACCACACAAAATCCCTTTTTAATCATCAAATCTTCTTTCTAGATTAACAAATTTTGTATAGCTTCCAAGCCATCCTAGGTCAACAGTTCCTGTTGAACCTCCTCTGTGTTTTGCAATAATTACTTCAGCTATATTTTTCTTTTCACTATCTTCGTTATAATAATCATCTCTATATAAAAACATAACAATGTCAGCGTCTTGTTCAATTGCTCCTGATTCACGTAAGTCTGAAAGCATTGGTCTATGGTCAGGTCTTTGTTCTACCGCTCTTGATAATTGTGATAATGCTATAACTGGCACATTTAATTCTTTTGCTAATATTTTTAATGATCTACTTATTTCTGATATCTCTTGTTCACGGCTACTGTTACGTTTATTACTTCCTTGAACTAATTGCAAATAATCTATTACAACTAGTCCTATATTTTTTTCTAGTTTTAGTTTTCTACATTTAGCTCTTATTTCCATGACAGATATTCCAGGTGTATCATCTATATATATACCTGTTTCAGATAATGGTCCTATTGCTTCTGCAAGTTTTCCCCAATCTTCATCTTCTAATTTTCCTGTTCTTACTTTATTGCTATCAACCATTGCCTCACTACATAAAATTCTGTTTACCATTTGTTCTTTTGACATCTCTAAACTAAATATTGCAACAGGTGTATTTCCTCTTAAAGCTGCATTTGTTGCTATATTTAAAGCAAATGCAGATTTACCCATAGCTGGTCTCGCTGCTATTAATATAAGTTCTGATCCATGTAAACCAGCTGTTCTATAATCTAAGTCCGCAAATCCTGTTGGAACACCAGTTATATGTTGTTTTCTATTATATAATTCTTCTAATTGAGTAAAACTATCTACTAGAATATCTTTGATTGGAACATAGCCTTTTTGATTTTTATTTTGCATTAAATTAAAAATCTTTTTTTCTGCACCTTCCATAATATCTTCTACATCTTCTGTTGGATCATATCCTAACTCAACTATTTCATTTGCAGTCTTTATCAAATTTCTTAATATAGCCTTTTCTTCTACAATTTTTATATATTTTATAGCATTTGCAGTAGTAGGAACTTTTTCTGGTAATTCAGCTAGATACTCAAATCCACCAACTTGTTCAAATTTTCCCATAGATTCTAATTCTGATTTTACTGTAATCAAATCTATTGGTTCTGCTCTATTATACAGATTTAACATTGCTGAATATATAATTCTATTATCTTCCCTATAAAAGTCTTCTTCTTTTAAAATTTCTATACTACTAGAAACTGCTTCCCTATCAGTAAGCATACTTCCTATTACTGCCTGTTCAGCTTCTATATCATGTGGTGGTATTTTTCCTATATCCATCTTTATTCCCCCAAAATTAATACATTATAAATTGATTATTCTGAAATTATATCTATTTTTACTTTTCCAACTACTCCTTCAAATAGTTTTATATCTATATTAAATGTTCCTAAAGTTTTAATTGTATCCTTTAAATCTATTTTTTTCTTATCAACTTTTATTTGATATTGTTTTTCTAAATTTTCCGCAATTTCTTTTGATGATACTCCGCCGAAAATTTTTCCATTCGCTCCTGATTTTACTTTTATTTTTAATAATATTTTAGATAACTTTTCCGCTATTCTCTCCGCTTCTTCTTTTTCTTGTGATTTTTTAAATGCATTTGAATCTTGTTTAGCCTTTAATTTACTCATATTTTCTGCATTTGCTTCAACTGCTAAATTTTTTGGAAATAAAAAGTTACGTGCATATCCATCTGATGCATTTATTATTTCATCCTTTTTTCCTACTCCTTTTATATCTGCTTTTAATATTACTTTCATTTTTTCCTCCTTTTATTAAAAAAGTATATTTTTTATTTATTCTTTGTCACTAAAATATTCCTCAATCTTTTTAATAAGTTCTTCTTTTGCTTCATTAATTGTTATATTGTCTAATTGAGCTCCAGCAAGGGTAATGTGTCCACCCCCACCTAATTTTTCAAGTATCACTTGAACATTTACATCACCTATAGATCGTCCACTTATACAAATCTTCTCTCCCATTGTTCCTAATACAAATGAAGCCGTAATATTTTCTATAGTTAATAATTCATCTGCTGCTTTTGCACAAATTAAACTTGTATCATTTTCTTGAACTTCATATGACGATATTGCTATTGTTCCGCGTATTACCTCTGCTTTTCTAACTATTTCTGAAATTTTGTTATAACTGTTAAAGTCACTTTGAAACCACTTTTTTACTTTTATTATATCAACACCACATCTACGTAGATATGCTGCTGCCTCAAATGTTCTCACACCTGTTTTAAATGTGAAATTCTTTGTATCCATCATAATTCCAGCATAAAGTGCTTCTGCTTCTATTGTTGATAATTCTACTTCATTTTGAGTATATTGTATTAATTCTGTTACTAATTCAGAAGCTGAAGATGCATACACTTCTTGGAAAGTTAATATACTTTGATCTATAAAGTCTGTTCCTCTTCTATGATGGTCTATTACTACTATTTTATTAGTTTTTTCTAGTAGTTCAGGAGCTTCTACATATGATTTTTTATGTGTATCTACAACTATTAGCAATGTTTCTGAATCTATTTTAGTCTGAACATTTTCCCTATTTACCAATATATTTTTATATTCTTCTGGCATACCTTCTATAAATGATTTAATTGAAGCAGATTCACTATTAGCTAATATATATGCTTCTTTTTTTAAACTTGTTGCAATTCTATATACACCTAATGCTGAACCCATTGCATCTATATCCATATTTGAATGGCCCATTATAATTATTTTCTCACATTCAGACATTAATTCTTCTAATGCATGTGCAACTATTCTTGCTTTTACTTTTGTTCTTTTTTCAACCTCTTCAACTTTTCCACCAAAAAATTGGTACTTTCCTTCTTCTCTTATAACAGCTTGATCTCCACCTCTACCAAGTATTACATCCATTGCAGCAGAAGCTGATTTATATACATCTTTATCAGTCTCTCCTTCATTAGATATTGCAATACTTAATGTTAACTGGATTTTATCTTTTCTTACTATATCTTTTACAGAATCTAATATTGCAAATTTGTTTTCCTTTATCTGTTCTAAATTACGCTGTTCAAATATATATATATATGTGTCTCTATCTTCTTTTATTAAAATTCCATTTGTCTCATTTACCCAATCATATATTGTACTTTCAAGTTTTGCCATTAACTGTGTTTTTTGTTCTGTGTCTACTCTTTGCATAACTTCTTCGTAATTATCAACCATTATTATTCCAACACATGTTTTTTTGTCCTCATTTTCTTTTTTTAGCTCATATTTTTCTGTTTCATCTATAAAGTACATAATTACCATATATTCTGCTATTTTTTTTCTTTCACTTTTCTTAGTCTTAGCAAACTCACATTGTACTTTATATCTTTTCTTTCCTATTTCAATGTTCTTTATTATTGATTTTCTTTTTTTGTCTTTATCAGTTTTTACCTCTGATTTTATTTCAATAATTATGTCACTTATATAATTGTTAATATCTATGTTTGCAAATTCTGTGATGAACTTTGAGCTTCTCCAAACTACATTTCCATCTGTTTCTATTATTATTAAAGGAAATGGTGCATTTATAAGGCTACTTTTAGCAGCCGAATCAACTGTTAATGTTAAATCTTGTAATTGTTCAGATATTTCACTCTTCCTCTTGTTATTAGCAAAGTATGTGTATCCTAATACTAATGCATATATTATAATTGATGGAATTATTAAACTCACTTTTAGATATGATACTATTACTAATAATAAAAATATTATTACTAAATATATTTTTGTTCTTGATACTAAATTATCAAATAATTTTCTACTATTTCCTGACATAGTATTTTCCTTTCTTAAGGCTTTTTTATTTTTTGCCTTTTTTTACTTTTTTAGTATACTTCTAAATACCCATTTTGTCAAGTTTTTTGAGGTCAAACGGGGTCGGTTCTTTTTTTGCCCTTTACTAGATTGTTGCCTAAGGAGATTTTTTCCATTTCTTCTTTTATACAATATTTAATCTATCTGATAATTAGACATAAAAAATGAAGAGGGCTTTCCTATTCTTTTAGGACACCCTCTTTAATTAAATTATTTACTATTAGTATTTGTTATACAGGCTCAGCAATATTTTCTACTGTGTCATCAACATGTTTTTCATCTTCTCCCTCAACTTTAATTGTAACATCTTGATATCTCTTCATTCCTGTACCTGCTGGGATAAGTTTACCAATGATTACATTTTCCTTTAATCCTATTAAATTATCTTCTTTACCTTTAATAGCTGCTTCGGTCAATACTCTAGTTGTTTCTTGGAAAGAAGCTGCTGATAAAAAGCTGTCTGTTGCAAGTGATGCTTTTGTAATTCCAAGTAATACCCTTTTACCTGTTGCAAGACGTTTGCCCTCTTGTTCAGCTAGTTTATTTTTCTCTTCAAATTCATACATATCAACTAAAGAACCAGGGAACATGTCTGTGTCTCCACTATCTTCAACTCTCATCTTTCTAAGCATTTGTCTAGCAATTATTTCTATATGTTTATCATTTATATCTACACCTTGATTTCTATATACTTTCTGAACTTCAGAAATTACATATTCATATACACCTTCTGGTCCTTTTATAGCAAGTATTTCTGCTGGGTTTATTGAACCTTCTATAAGTGCTTGTGCTGCTTTTACCTGATCTCCATCTTTTACTTTTAATTTTGATCCAAATGGTATTGTGTATGTTTTAGAATCGTCTTTAGATGTAACAATAACTTCTTTTTTCTTCTTAGATTCAGAAATTTTAACTATACCATCTATTTCTGTAATTACTGCTAATCCCTTTGGCTTTCTAGCCTCAAAGATTTCTTCAACTCTAGGAAGACCTTGTGTAATATCTGCAACACCTGCAACACCACCAGAGTGAATAGTTCTCATGGTTAACTGTGTTCCAGGTTCACCTATTGATTGTGCTGCTATAATACCTATAGATTCACCTATTGAAACTTCTTCTCTTCTAGCTAGTCCCATACCATAGCATTTTTGACAAACTCCATGCTTACTTCTACATCCAATTACTGAACGTACTTCCACTTGTGTAATTCCGGCATCTACTATTTGTTTTGCCATATCTTTATTTATCATGGTATTTGTATCTACAATTAATTTTCCTGTTTCTGGATTTATAATATCATTTAATGGGAATCTTCCTTCTAGTCTTTCTTCTAATTTTTCAACCACTTGATTTCCGTCTTTAATGTCTTCTAGCATTAGCCCCTCATGTGTTCCACAGTCATGTTCTCTTACTATTATGTCTTGTGATACATCTACAAGTCTTCTTGTTAAGTATCCAGAGTCAGCAGTTCTTAGAGCTGTATCTGATAGACCTTTACGGGCACCATGTGAAGATATGAAATACTCTAAAGCATCTAAACCTTCACGGAAACATGATTTAATTGGTATTTCAACTGCTTTACCTGTTGTACTTGCCATAAGTCCACGCATACCTGCAATCTGTCTTAATTGGTTCATATTACCACGAGCTCCTGATTTAACCATCATGTATATTGGGTTCAAGTCATCAAAGTTCTCTTCCATTGCTTTACTTACATCATTTGTTGCTTTCTCCCAAATGTTTACAACTGTTTTATATCTTTCATCATCAGTTATTAAACCTCTTCTATATTGTTTTCTTATTTTTTCAACTTGTTCTTCTGCATCTGCTAATATTGCTTTCTTTGCAGCAGGTACTTCAACATCTGCAACAGAGAATGTAATACCAGCTAATGTAGAATACTTAAATCCTAATTCCTTGATGTAATCAATTACTTCTGCTGATTCTGTTAAACCATGTTTTTCAATTACTCTATCAATGATTGTTCCCATTGTTTTCTTCATTACTGGGAAATCAATTTCATATTGGAATGGGTCTTCATTTCTGTTTATAAAGCCTAAATCTTGTGGAATTCCTTGATTGAATATTATTCTACCAACACTTGTTTCAATTTTTTTAGATTTTATTTCACCATTTATTTCTTTAGTTATTCTTACAAATATTTTTGCATGTATTCCAACAGCTTCATTTTGGAATGCCATTAAAGCTTCTTCAGGATCTTTGAAATATTTTCCTTCTCCTAATTCTCCTTCTAATGTCATTGTCAAATAATAACTTCCTAAAATCATGTCTAGTCTTGGTACTGCTACTGGTTTACCATCTTGTGGTTTTAATAGGTTATTTGTTGCAAGCATTAAATATCTAGCTTCTGCTTGTGCTTCTGGTGTTAATGGTAAATGAACTGCCATTTGGTCACCGTCAAAGTCAGCATTAAATGCTTCACATACCAATGCATGTAATTTTATTGCTCTACCTTCTACTAAAACCGGTTCAAATGCTTGAATTCCAAGTCTATGTAATGTTGGAGCACGGTTAAGCATTACTGGATGATCTTTAATTACCTCTTCAAGTATTCCCCATACTTCTGGGCTTAATCTTTCTACCATTCTTTTTGCACTTTTTATATTATGTGCTAAATGTCTTCCAACTAATTCTCTCATTACAAATGGTTTGAATAATTCGATAGCCATTTCTTTTGGAAGTCCACATTGATATATTTTTAATTCTGGTCCTACAACTATTACTGAACGTCCTGAATAGTCAACACGTTTTCCTAATAAGTTTTGACGGAATCTACCTTGTTTTCCTTTTAATAAATCTGATAATGATTTAAGTGGTCTGTTTCCAGCTCCTGTAACAGGTCTTCCTCTTCTTGAATTGTCTATTAAAGCATCAACTGATTCTTGTAACATTCTTTTTTCATTTCTTACAATGATTTCTGGTGCCCCAAGTTCAAGTAATCTTTTTAATCTATTATTTCTGTTTATTACTCTTCTATATAAGTCATTTAAATCTGATGTAGCAAATCTACCACCATCTAATTGTACCATTGGTCTTAAATCTGGTGGAATTACTGGAACAACATTCATTACCATCCATTCTGGTCTATTTCCAGATTGTCTAAATGCTTCTACAGTATCTAATCTTTTTATTAATTTTGCTTTTCTTTGTTCGCTTGCATTTTCTAAGTCCTTTTCTATTGAAGCTGTTAATTTTTCTAAGTCTATTTCTTCTAATAGTTTTCTTATTGCTTCAGCTCCCATTTCTGCTTTAAATGATTTTCTACCATATTTTTCTTCTGCTTCATGATATTCTTTTTCATTTAAAATTTGGCATTTTTCTAATCCTGATGTTCCTTTATCTGTTACTATATATGAAGCAAAATATATTACTTTTTCAAGATTTCTTGGTGAGATATCTAGCATTAAAGCTATTCTACTTGGTATTCCTTTGAAATACCAAATATGTGCAACTGGTGCAGCAAGTTCAATATGTCCCATTCTTTCTCTTCTTACTTTTGCTTTTGTAACTTCAACACCACATCTGTCACAAACTATTCCTTTATATCTAACTCTTTTATATTTCCCACAGTGACACTCCCAGTCTTTTGTTGGTCCAAATATTTTTTCGCAAAATAGACCATCTTTTTCTGGTTTTAATGTTCTATAATTTATAGTCTCTGGTTTTTTTACTTCACCTTTTGACCATTCTCTTATTTTTTCATCTGATGCAATTCCTATTTTTATTTTGTTGAATATCTCTAATTCATCCATCTTTATTAGATGTCCCCCTTCTCTAATTTTTTGGGCATTTCAAAACAGTCCAAGAGGCTATCCCTCTGCTCTTGCAAACTTTTCCGTCGCCTCTTAGCCTTTTTCAAAATTCTATTCAATTAATTTTTTCTTAAATTAATGACGTAAGATGCCTGATTTAATTCATTTTATTCAATAATATCTTCATCATTATTAATATTGTCATTAGCTAAATCATTATCATAAATGCTTTCTTCATCTTCTAAATCTTCATCATCAAATAATTCATCACTATCTTCTTCATCAATCATATCTTCATTTTCTTCAGAATAACCGTCTTCTAGGTCTTCATGAATTAATACATCATCTTCTGTTAAAGTTTTTCCATCAGAAGTTTCTTCATAATCAATTGCATCTTCTATATGTTCTTTAAGCTCAAGTTCTTCATTTCTATCTGTATATAATTTAATGTCTAATCCTAATGCTTGAAGTTCTTTAACTAAAACCTTAAAGCTTTCAGGAACTCCTGGTTCAGGAATATTTTCGCCTTTAACTATTGCCTCATATGCTTTTACACGTCCTATAGTATCATCAGATTTTACTGTTAAAATTTCTTGTAGTGTATAAGCTGCACCATATGCTTCAAGTGCCCAAACTTCCATCTCTCCAAAACGTTGTCCACCAAATTGAGCTTTACCTCCAAGTGGTTGTTGTGTTACAAGTGAGTATGGTCCTGTTGAACGTGCATGTATTTTATCATCAACTAAATGATGTAGTTTTAACATATACATTACACCTACTGTTATAGGACTTGCAAATGGCTCTCCTGTTCTTCCATCATAAAGAATTGATTTTCCATCTGGAGATAGTCCTGCTTCTTTTAATAATTCTTCAATTTCAACTTCTGAAGCACCATCAAATACTGGTGTTGATACTTTGTATCCTAAAGCTCTTGCAGCTCCACCCAAATGAACTTCTAGTACCTGTCCCAAGTTCATACGAGATGGTACACCCAATGGGTTTAATAATATATCTATTGGTGTTCCGTCAGGTAAAAATGGCATATCTTCTGTTGGTAATATTCTTGAAATTACACCTTTATTTCCGTGACGTCCAGCCATCTTATCTCCAACTGATATTTTTCTCTTTGTTGCAATATAACATCTTATTACTTGATTTACACCTGGTCCTAATTCTTCTGAATTGTCTCTAGTAAATATTTTTACATCAACTATTGTTCCTGCCTCACCATGTGGTACACGTAATGATGTATCTCTTACTTCTCTAGCTTTCTCTCCAAATATAGCACGAAGAAGTCTTTCTTCTGCTGTTAATTCAGTTTCTCCTTTAGGAGTTACCTTACCAACTAATATATCTCCTGGTCTAACTTCTGCACCAATTCTTATTATTCCATTTTCGTCCAAATCTTTTAATGCGTCATCACCAACATTTGGAATGTCTCTTGTAATTTCTTCTGCTCCTAATTTTGTGTCACGACATTCACAATCATATTCTTCAATATGTATTGATGTAAATACGTCTTCTTGTACTAATCTTTCATTTAATAATATGGCATCTTCGTAATTATATCCTTCCCATGTAGAAAATGCTATTAATACATTCTTTCCAAGTGCCATTTCTCCATCTTTTGTTGATGGTCCATCTGCAATGGCATCTCCTTTTTTAACCTCTTCTCCCTTTACAACTATAGGTTGTTGATTTATACAAGTTCCACCATTTGTTCTCTTAAATTTACGTAATTTATGTGTAACTGTTTTTCCATTTTTATATTTCATAGTAATACTGTTACCAGTAACTTTTTCTACAACTCCATCATCTTCAGCCAAAATTAATATTCCAGAGTCTTTTGCTGCCCTATATTCTATTCCTGTAGCTACTATTGGCGCTTCAGTAATCATTAGAGGAACCGCTTGACGTTGCATGTTTGCACCCATTAATGCTCTTTTTGCATCATCATGCTCTAAGAATGGTATCATTGCAGCTGCTATTGATACTAATTGTTTTGGTGATACATCTATATATTGTACTAACTCTTTATCAACCTCTGTTATTTCATTTTGATGTCTTACACGAATACGTTTATTAATAAATTCTCCATTTTCATCCATTGGCTCAGATGCTTGTGCTATTATGTAATTATCTTCTACATCTGCACTCATATATTCTACAATATCAGTTACCTTATGTGTCTCTGGATCTATTTTTCTATATGGAGTTTCTATAAATCCATACTCATTTATGTTTGCAAATGATGATAATGCTGAAATAAGTCCTATGTTTGGTCCTTCTGGAGATTCTATTGGGCATAATCTTCCATAATGTGTATAATGAATATCACGTACCTCAAATCCTGCTCTTTCTCTTGAAAGTCCTCCAGGTCCTAATGCTGAAATTCTTCTTTTATGTGTTAATTCTGAAAGTGGATTTGTTTGATCCATGAATTGTGATAATTGTGAACTTCCAAAGAATTCTCTTATTGATGATGTTATTGGTTTTGTGTTTATTAATGTTTGTGGTGTTATAACATCTAAGTCTTGTATTGTCATTCTTTCACGAACTACTCTTTCAAGTCTTGTTAAACCAATTCTAAATTGATTTTGTAATAATTCTCCTACACATCTTATTCTACGATTTGCTAAGTGATCTATATCATCTTTTTTCCCTAATCCATGATACATGTTTAGTAAGTAATTTACTGAAGCAATTATATCTTCTGTTGTTATGTGTTTTGGTACTAATTCTTCATATCATTCTTCTATAACTTTTTCTTCTGTATTATCTATTATATTTTTTAATACTTCATAATTTACTTCTTCTTTAAAATGTAATTTGCTTAAATCTACATTTGGTAATACTTTGTGGATATTAACTATTCCATTTCCTATTACTCTTACTCTTTGCTCTCCCAATTTAATATCTACAACATTTATTCCTGCATTTTGAATTTCTTCTGCAATTTCTGATGTAATTTTTTCTCCTGCGGCAATAAAAACCTCTCCTGTCTCTTTATCCATTATATCTTCAAATGCTATTTGGTTTTTTATTCTATTAGCTATGCTTAATTTTTGGTTGAATTTAAATCTTCCTACTTTTGCTAAATCATATCTTCTATTATCAAAAAATAAACCATTAAATAAACTTCTTGCAGCTTCTACTGTAGGTAATTCCCCTGGTCTTAATTTTTTGTATATTTCTATTAAAGATTCTTCTCCTGTTTTTATTGGGTCTTTTTGTATTGTAGTTTCTAGTAAATTCTCTTCTCCAAATAATGTTCTTATTTGATCGTCTGATTCAACTCCAATAGCCCTTAGTAATGTTGTAACAGGTATTTTTCTTGTTCTGTCCACACGTACCCAAAACATGTCATTTCCATCTGTTTCGTATTCTATCCATGCTCCTCTAAGTGGCATTACTGTAGATGTATATGTTTTCTTTCCTGTTTTTGTATCAAATACTTCATCATAATAACATCCAGGTGAACGAACTAACTGACTTACTACAACTCTTTCTGCACCATTTATAATAAATGTTCCACTTTCTGTCATTAATGGGAAATCGCCTAAATAGATTTCTTGTTCTTTGATTTCTCCTGATTCACGATTTATTAGTCTTACTTTTACATGTAATCTTGTTGAATATGTTGCATCTCTTTCTTTTGCTTCTTCTTCAGTGTATTTTGTTTTATCTTCCATGTAATAATCGAAAAATTCTAGAACTAAGTTTCCTGTATAGTCTATGATTGGTGAAATGTCTTTTAGTACTTCTCCAAGTCCTTCTTCTATAAACCAGTCATAAGAATCTTTTTGCACTTTAATTAGGTTTGGCATTTCAATAAAATCTCCAACTTTTGCAAAATCTTTTCTTGAAACTTTTTCGTATTGAACATCTTTAATTTTCAAAAAAAATCACTCCTTATAAAAATTTGAAGCAGATTGTAATTCTAGGATTGTGCCTTAGCACTTAGAATTTAATTTTATTTGATTTTAAGAAAAGTCCTTCTTAGAATATATCTACTTTTTTAAGTACTACAATTTGCCTGCTTTTCAAATTTATAGTGTCTTAATTTTTCGTTATATTTAATTCCTCTTTTCCTAAATTTTTAACTTAGTATTTTGAATTGTTTCTTTTGAATTAAATTTTTACTTGATGCTAAATTTTCGCATAAATTCACTTTATATGATACCATAATTTTCTTACGGAAGTCAAGGTTTTTTCTATTATTTTATAAAAAATTTATTGCAATTACGTAAAGAATATCTATTATGGTCCGAAACTTGTAAATTTTGATGATGTATAGATTTAAATACATGACATTTGATTGGAATGAAAAATAGAAAATCTTATATTAAAAGCAGAGGAATGTTCACGGGAAAACTGTATATATGTATAT
>ENA-ORLY01001900-ORLY01001900.1-human-gut-metagenome-genome-assembly--contig:-NODE-1900-length-22434-cov-3.204321_pt1 | contig 22434 bp, 22 predicted proteins | sample MGYA00243071_ERZ508832 | MGnify/ENA primary metagenome ERZ508832 (study PRJEB26277, sample SAMN04329777) | human gut metagenome | biome: human-associated habitat | host: Homo sapiens | place: USA... | reverse complement strand
CGTCAAATACCGTAAACAGATAGACCAGCTGAAAGACAAAATACAGCGCCATCAGCAGGTAGAAAATAGGGATCGCGTTGTTGCCGGGTACTTCCCGCAGGTAGCTGATGATGACTAGCCCAATATACAGCAGCAGGGTGGCGCGGGTCAGGTTTTTCCGGCTTTGGTATTTCGGCTTATAGGGGATAAACGCGTGGATAAACCACACAAATATAAATGTGATCAGATTATTGATGATGCCATACACCATGTTTCCAAAGAAATGCGATGTAAAAAACTGAATGATCGCTGTCATGCTTCTCTCTCCTCAATTCCGTTCTCTCTCACAGCTCGATATGGTGGTATTTACGGAACTGCTCCCGCACGGCAGGGTAGTAGCCGTGGCTGATGGGCACCACCGTCCCGTCCTTCATCAGGAAGCTCTCCCGCCGAAACACCGCCGCATGGTCCAGGCTCACCGCAAAGCTGTTGTGGCACCGCAGAAAGGCCGGGCTCTCCAGCCGTTCCAGCAGCTCCTCCAGTCCCAGGGCGGTGGTCACGCACTGCCCGTCCGTCAGGTACAGCTTGGTCACCCGCAGCCGCCGCTCCAGGTGGGAGATCTCCCGTTTTTCCAGTACCAGCTGGCCGCCCTTCTGCGGCAGCACCAGTTGGCCGTTTTCGGCCTCGGCCAGTGCGGTCATCGCCTTTTGCAGCGCCAGCGGCAGGTGCTTCTCCATCGTCGGCCGGTACACATAGTAGGTGTGCCGGGTGGCATAGGCGTCGGGGGCGTAGTCCAGGTATCCCGTCAGGTAGATGATCTGGCAGGTGGGCAGCAGCCGGTTCAGCGCTTCTCCCACCGCTATGCCGTTCATCTCTCCCAGCTCAATATCCAGCACCGCCAACTGGTAGCGGTAGTTCTCCTCCCGCACCGCGCGCAGCAGTGCTTCCCCGCTTTCAAATGGCGCAATCAGCGCCTCCTCAGCAAAATATTCCCGCAGCCGGGCGGCGGTCGCTTCCCGCAGCTCTCTCTCATCATCGCATATCGCTATTTTTATCATCCCGTCGCCTCCACTCTTTTGTCAAATTATATCACACCTGTGCGAATTTTGGAAGCAAATATGACAGTATCTTACCTATTTATGCACGCTGTCCCAAATGGTCTTTCCCCTGCACCCCTTCTGTGCTACAATACCATTGATAAGGGGTAAGGGAGCGGAGAAGAACGACTGGGCAGATGTCACCGCTCCGTTCCCATGCCGGCACCGCTTTCGGGCAGCGGGGCCGCCGCAGCCAAATTTAGAGAAAACATAGAAGATCGAAATCGGCAGAGCCTCATTTTTGGGGTTCTGCCGCTTTCGTTTTTTGCGTTTTGGCCAAACTTTTCTCCCGCCGCTTGGTCATTTCGGCGAAGAAAAGAACAGCCCTATTTCGTCCTCAAAAAAATTTCCCGCCGTCTTCGATGCCCTTTTGCCGTTTTTCTGTTGCAAAAACGCAACAACTCACCCCGATTTTCTCTTTTTATAGAGGGACCCCGCACAAATTGTCGGAAAAAATTTTGGAATTCTGCTAAAATCCGTGTGTTGCGCAAATGCATCACTGTTGCGATTACGCAACACAAATTATTTGCAAAAATGCAACAAAACAGTATAATAAAGCCAGCAAGCCCACTTATTTCTACAAAAGGGGAGGAACTCTCATGAACTGGCTCGATACCATCACCTACATCCTGTATGGCTGCGGCGTCCTCATCATCCTGCTGTTCGCCGTCAATCCGGAGGACGACGACCAGCAGTAATTTTCACCCGCGCCAACCAAAAGCCTCCCCTTTGTAAGGGGTAACGAAGCGGCGGCGCGCCAACCAAAAGCCTCCCTTGTGTAAAGGGAGGTGGCACGGCGCAGCCGTGACGGAGGGATTGCCGATACAAGTCATGGTTTAGTTTTATCTCGCCTATCGGCGTTGCCCCACCCCCAAGGCTCCCCTGTGTAGGGGGAGCTGGCACGGCGTAGCCGTGACTGAGGGGTTGATGACACAAATTATGCCAAAGTTTCCTTTCGCCTGTCGGCGTCGCGGAGCCTTTTGCAAAAGGCTCCGCCCCGCCGAAGGCGGCCACCACCCCCCGCGGCGAGCGGCGCTTCCCAAGCCCTCCGCAAGGCTTTTATCTCCCCCGGACTGACGGATAAAAAATCGACCCGTCAGCTCCGCCGCCGGCAGAACCTTCGGGTCGTTTGTTTTACAGGCTCACAGCTGGATCTTTCCCTCCTGCTCCTGGCTTTTCAGGTACCGCACCTTTATGGCGCGGGAAAGAAGCGAGGCCAGCGTGCCCAGGCTCCCTAGCAGTCCCAGCCACCCCAGGAACATGGCCGCCGTGATCTCACCGGCCGGGTCGCCGCCGCGGCTCAGCAGCTCCATCCCGCCAAAGAGGACAAGGCACCCCGCCAGCACCAGCAGGAGCTTCCCCGGCTTGGTCGTGGCCTTGGCGGTGGAAAAGCCCACATCCAGCGTTACCAGCAGCAGAACGATGCACAGGATCGTCCCTTGAGAAAGCAGCGTGCGGATCAGGAACATATCATTTTTCCTCCGTCTTTTCGTGGGATTCTTCGGCCGCCGCGGGTGCGCTCTCCTGCTTCAGCTTTCGCGTCAGCGCCTCCAGCTCCTCCGGGCTCATGGAGCTGCGCAGCTGCTCCACCCGCCGCTCCAGGTCCTTCTGGGCCTCGGCAGCCGCAGTTTTGGCCTGCTCTATGTTCTGCTTTTGGTACGCGCGCGCTAAACCATCCGCGTACGCGCGTCCTGTGGGCGCGGGCGCGACCGGGATCAAAGCCGTCAAACCGCAAAGCACCAGCACCAGCTTCAGGCAGGTGATGGCCGCCCCGTAGCTGGGATATTCGGTGTGCAGGGTGGAAAGGTACAGCGCCTTATAGTCGGCAAAGAAAATGACGGTAAGGACGCACCACACCAGGAAAAACCCGAACCCCAGGATGAGCTTTTTGTTGGTATCCAGCCCCCGGCGGTTGCAGAACAGAATGCCGCCGATGACCAGCAGCGCCAGCATCACCAGCTCCAGCAGCAGGAAGACGGGCCAGGTGGCAGGCCCCTGGGCCAGGTATCCCCGGCTCAGGATGAGGTCTCCGATGACCACCGCCGCAAACAGCAGGATGGCCGCAATAAACCGGGCGCGGGGAGCAGTACTTTTTTCCATCGTTGTCACCTCTTTCGCAGAATAAACGGCCCCAAAACGGCCGAAATTGTAAATTTTTTGTTAAAAATTGTGAAATATTAACCTCTCAGATGCAAAAAGGGGTCGATTTTGCCGTATTAGTGGGGGGAGTTTTTCAACCTTGGTTTCATCCACTGTGATTTCAGCCACAGTGTAGCATATGTTTTTTCCCTTGGCAAGTTTTTTCATCAAAACCGGCGATTTGCCGGCAGGGCGCGGGCCCTCCGGCAGCAAATAGAAACTGGGCGGCGGCATCCTGTCCCGCCCGCCAAAAAAGGAGGACCCACCATGGATTGGGCTATCAAAATCGGCTATGCGGTGATGGTTTTCGCCATCATCATGTGCTTCATCTTCAGCAAGCGCGGCGAAAAGGAAATGCGTCATATGGTTGACCGCTTCGCCCAGGCGTTCTGCAAGCTTTCCAACTATGTGCTGCCGGGCGGCAAAGCGCCCGCGGCCTCGCTTTCCACCCGCAAAAAGGACGGGGTGATGCAGGCCCTGCCTGCCGCCGAGCAGCCGGAGGAGCTGCAAAAGCTGATGAAGCGGGGAACCGCCCGCCACCTGGCGGAGCTGTACGGCCAAATGGAGGAGGCCAGCGCCGAGCTGGTGTACCGCTGCCGCCGCCACCGCCGCAACCGGGAGCTTTTCGCCGATCCCATCCGGCAGATCTGCTACCTGACGAGTGTGTTCCTGGAGGGCTGCGCCGACCCCAAGACCATCAGCGACCAGAACCGGATCAATGCCTTCGAGAGCTTCTACACCGACCAGCTCAAGCACCGGGCCACCCTGCTCAAGAGGATCGCCGGTGAAAACGCCGAGTCGTTCCTGGAGCTGAACATGGACTACGACCTGGCCACCGTGGAGAAGATGGAGCTGGAGGCCAAGAAAAACCGCCGCAAGAATGAACGGGAGGCCGCCGCCCGCAGAAAACAGGAAAAGGCCGCCCAGCGCGAGATCAACCGCAACAAATAACGCCCGCAAAATTCCTCGCCCGGTAAAGCGGCCCCAAAGGGGAAACCGCAAGACCCATTGGGGTGCGGGGCCGGCTCCGGGGGAGCAATGGCCCGGCGGAAATGGGGGATTTGCGGCGGGCGCGCCGCAGCGGGGAGGGCTGCCCGTCAGGGTCAGCACGACAAAAGCGGAGGGCGCGCCCGCCTTCCTGCCCAGCCTGCGGAGGCGTGGGTACCGGGCGGGGGAAATACAGCAGATACCAGAAAAACAGCGAATACAGGAGGTTCCGCTAGATGACGGAAAAACAGATAGGAGGGAACGGCATGGCCAAACGGCAGCCAACAGTACTGCGCGTACCGGAAAATGGGGCAGGGGATCCCTTTTTTGGGCGGCAGGGCAATTGGTTCGAGGTTATTTTTGAATCTTCCTACGATGGCTTTTACATCACCGATGGCAACGCCATCACCCTGACCCTGAATAAAAGCTACGAGACCATTCCGGCACATTGCTGGCGCTGGAACGCCGGGAATCGGTGACGATGGAGCAGCAGTTCAAAACCGGCAAGCGGGCCATCATCACCAGCCCCCCGGTTTTCGATTCCGAAAGCAACATCGTCATGGTGGTTACCAATGTCCGGGATGTGACCGAGCTGTACTCCCTGAAGGAGCAGCTGGAGCAGAGCGAGGAGCGCAACCGGCTCTATTCCGCCGAGCTGGAGGCTGCCCGCAGCCGCCAGGACCGCAATCCATCCAGCCTTATTTTCCACGATAAGAGCATGCAGAATGTCATTAGCCTGCTGAACCGCGCCGCCCAGATGGAGGTGCCGGTGCTGCTGCAGGGCGAGGTGGGCGTGGGCAAGGGCGCCCTTTCGGAGTACATCTACAGCAAAAGCAAGCGACGCAAGGAACACTTTATCACCATACCCTGTGCCTCCCTGCCGGATGACACCATGGTGGCCGAGCTGTTCGGGCTGGGACCGGGGGTCTCACCGGAATACCCGCAGGGCAAGGTGGGCCTGCTGGAGCAGGCCAACCGCGGGGTGGTCTTTCTGGATGAGGTGGAGCAGCTGAACCACGAAAGCCAGACTCGGCTGCTTTCGGTCATCAAGCGGCGGCAGGTAAAGCCGCTGGGCTACGGCGCTGATAAACCCTGCGACCTGCGCATCATTGCCTCCACCAGCGCTGACCTGCTGGCCCTGGTGCGGGAAAAGAAGTTCCGGGAGGACCTGTACTATGCCCTGAGCGTGCTGCCCATCAATGTACCGCCGCTGCGGGAGCGCCGGGAGGATATTCCCTACATTGTGACGGCCTATGCCGCCGAAATGAACAAGAAATATCACCAGAAAAAGCGCTTCGCCCCGGAGACCATCATCTGCATGCAGAGCTACAACTGGCCCGGCAATATCCGGGAGCTGCACAATGTGGTGGAGCGCATGATGATTATTTCCAAGAACAATGTCATCCAGCCGGAGGAGCTGCCCATCACCGATAACATCACCATCAGCCAGAAGGAGAGCGAGGAGTACTTTGAGCAAGTGAACCTGCACAAGCTGGTGGAGCAGCTGGAGATCAGCTACATCCGGCGGGCGTACAGCCGCTACGGCAATGTAAGGGACGCCGCCCGCAGCCTGGGCATGGATGCTTCCACCTTTGTGCGCAAGCGCAAAAAGATAGAGCAGGGGAGGGAATAGTTGCAAAAACGCAATGATGCGCAAAAATGCAACACCTCTTGATTTGTTCAAAAATTTTTAACGAATAGTCAGAAAAGCAAGGAATCAAGCGGAAAAACGGAACAAAATTTTTTGAAAATCGGGAGTGACTGTTGCAGATGCACAACACGAACTCCCGATTTTTCCGCAAAAAATGCAAAAAATGTAGCAAAAACACCCAAAACCGCAAATATGCCAAAAATAAAAGTGAACAAAGGAATCCTCCTCAAAAATACACCCCTGCCAAACTTGCTCCGGGGCGGTTTACAAGCCGAAATTGGCTGGATATAATCGAAAATGAAAGCGGGTGGCCGCTGTGCCGCGCCCCTGGAGAAAGGCCCGCTTTACTGTGAAACAGCCGGATGGCAGCCGCCTGATTGGGACAGGGGAGCAGCCCGCCGGCAGAGGAGTTACCACAAAAAACTGTGACGAGGAGGAAACTTCACATGACCGAAATGACCGAAACCAAAAAAGTGGAGGTACCGGAAGGCTTTATGACCGGTAAGTTCCCGCTGAAAAAGCGTGCTTACGGTGAAGAGCAGCCCGGTATCAAAGTAGGCCCCTTCAAGATCCGTCTCCCCCTGATCCACCACGAGTGGTCCTGGACCGAGATGGCCGCCGCCATGTTCCTGGGCGTTGCCTGTCTGGGCGCTGGTGTTACCACCACCATGACCACCTTTGGTCTGGATGACCCCGCGAATATCGCTGCCCTCGGCTTTGATGAGAACGGCGTATTCCTGATGGCCCTGACCTTCGGTGTTCTGAACGCGATCTGCTACTACCTGCCCTCTCTGCTGGGCGACCCCGTAGTACCCGGCTGGATCACCCCCGCGCTGCCCCTGACCCTGAAATTCCTGCAGCAGTGGGACCTGCCCAACTACGCCACCGGACAAGTAGACCGTATTTACGCGATGATAGCCCTGCAGATGCTGGTTGCTCTCAGCTTCCTCATCATGGGTGCTACGGGTATCGGCCGTAAGCTGGTAGATGCCGTACCCATGGGCATCAAGGCCGGTATTGTATTGGGCGCCGGCGTAACGGCCGCGGTAAATGTATTCTCCGCCCGTATGCCCAAGGCCCCCTGGACCGTTGCCATCGCTGTACTGATGTCCTACTTCTTCCTGTTTAACCCCACCTTTGCCCGCAAGGCGACCAAGAGCCGCTTCTGGAATGTAGTGCGTAACCAGGGCGTAGTACCTGCCCAGCTGTTCGCCATCATTCTGGCTCCCGTGCTGCTGCACGAGATCCCGCTGCCTCAGATCCAGTGGGGCTTTACCCCCCTGAGCTTCGGCTATGTTCTGGAGCACTTCACCATCTTTGGTCTGGGCTTCCCGGCCTGGAGCTTCTTCCTGGCGGCGATCCCCTCCGCGCTGGCGACCTACATCATCGCCTTCTCCGACTTTGTACTGGCGAAGGAAGTTGTTGCCGAGGCAACCTCTTACCGTCCTGATGAGAAGGTTATCTTCGATGCCAGCCGTTCCAACCTGGTAAGCTTCCTGCGTAACGCCATCATGTCCCTCTTTGCTCCCTGGGTTCCCATGTGCGGCCCGCTGTGGGCTTCCGGTCTGCTGACCATCACCGAGCGCTATAAGAGAGGCTACAAGACCATGCACACCTACTGGGACGGCGTATGTACCTTCCGTGCCGCCACCGTCATCGCGGTTCTCATTCTGCCGCTGGTCACCCTCATTAAGCCCGCGTTTGCCATCTTCTTCGGCATCACCATGGGTGTTCAGGCCTTCGCCTGCGGCAACATCGGTATCCGTATGTGCACCACCGCCAATGACCGCGGCGTTGCCTGCGTTATCGCCGGTGCCCTGACCTACTTCACCCCCGGCTGGGCTTTGCTGGTCGGTATCATCGTCTGGGCTGTTGTTGACGGCTCCGAGGCTGTGATCAACCTGAAGAACCGCAAGAAGACCGCCGGCGGCCCCTCTCCGGAGGAGCTGGTCTTTAAGCCTGAGGACAAAAAAGGCTGCTGCTGATCATTAAAGAAATTACCCCGCAAGGAAAAATGCCCCACCCGCGGGAGATGAGATAGCCCACTGCGGCGCGCACTCATCTCCCGGCGGGCAAGGGAAAGATGGAACTGATGATCCCAAGGTCAGTTCCATCTTTTCCGCGAAAGCGCGCCGCCCCAAAGAGAAAAGAAAAGGGAGGTAAACCGCCATGAAAATGCTTTCTATTAAACCGACCATCTATAAGTTTAAGACCGCTGAAGAATTCGCTGCGGAATTCAAAATCGGCGTTGGTGACCTGGTGATCACCAACGAATATATCTACCAGCCCTTCTTTGGCAAGCTGAACCTCGGCTGCGATGTGCTGTATCAGGAGAAATACGGCGCTGGCGAGCCCTCCGATGACATGGCAGAGGCCATGTATAAGGACATTAAAGGCGACCATAAGCGTGTTATCGCCATCGGCGGCGGTACCGTCATTGATATTTCCAAGCTTTTTGCACTGAAAACTGTTTCCCCCATCCTGGATCTCTACGATGGCAAGACCGAGATCGTGAAGGATAAGGAGCTGGTACTGGTGCCCACCACCTGCGGCACCGGCAGCGAAGTGACCAACATCGCCATCCTGGCGCTGAACAGCCGCGGCACCAAAAAGGGCCTGGCGGTGGATGAGATGTATGCCGACAGCGCCGTGCTGGTACCCGAACTGCTGAACGGCCTGCCCTTCCGCTTCTTCGCTACCAGCTCCATCGATGCCCTGATCCATGCCGTGGAATCCAGCCTTTCCCCCAAGGGCAACGAGATGACCCGGATGTTTGGCTACAAGGCCATTGATATGATCCTGCACGGCTACAAGAAGATCGCTGCGGACGGCCCCGAGGCCCGGATGCCGCTGCTGGAGGACTTCCTGATGGCCTCTCTGTACGCGGGCATCGCCTTTGGCAATGCGGGCTGCGCCGCCGTTCATGCCATGAGCTATCCCCTGGGTGCGACCTTCCATGTGGCGCACGGCGAGAGCAACTATGCCATGTTTACCGGCGTAATGAAGAACTATATGGAGATCCGCCAGGATGGCGAGATCGAGAGGCTCAATCAGTTCATCGCCGATATCTTGGGCTGCAAGGTAGAGGATGTTTATGAGGAGCTGGAGAAGCTGCTGAATAACCTCATCCAGAAGAAGGCCCTGCACGAGTACGGCATGAGCCGTGAGCAGATCGAGGAATTTGCGGACAGCGTAATAGCGAACCAGGGCCGCCTGATGGCCAACAACTTTGTGGAGCTGGACCGCGACCGCCTCATCAAGATCTATACCGAGCTGTACTAATTGCACATAAACAGAGCCGACTAACGATGAATCCAAAGAAAGGAAGTAACGAAAATGGCACTGATGACAGGCGAACAGTATATCGAAAGCATTAAGAAGATCAAAATGGAGATCTATATGTTCGGTGAGAGATACAATAACCCCACCGAGAGCCCCATTCTGCGTCCTTCTCTCAACTCCGTGCGTATGACCTACGACCTGGCCCAGATGCCCGAGTATGAGGACCTGATGACCGTGGTTTCCCCCTACACCGGCACCCGCGTCAACCGCTTCACCCACATCCACCAGAGCACCGAGGACCTCATCAAGAAGGTAAAGATGCAGCGCCTGTGCGGCCAGAAGACCGCCGCCTGCTTCCAGCGCTGCGTGGGTATGGATGCTTTCAACGCCCTGTTCTCCACCACCTATGAGTGCGACAAGGCCCACGGCACCAACTATCACGAGAACTTTGTGAAGTTCATGAAGTATGCTGCCGAGGCCGACCTGACCGTTGACGGCGCCATGACCGACCCCAAGGGAGACCGTTCCCTGGCACCTCACGCCCAGGCCGATCCTGATATGTTCCTGCGTATTGTGGAGCGCCGCCCCGACGGTATCGTAGTCCGCGGCGCCAAGGCCCACCAGACCGGTATCTGCAACTCCCACGAGGTCATCGTAATGCCCACCCAGTCCATGGGTCCCGATGATAAGGACTATGCGGTTTCCTTTGCCGTACCGCTGGATACCCCCGGTCTGTTCATGATCATCGGCCGCCAGAGCTGCGACACCCGTAAGCTGGAAGGCACCACCCTGGATGTCGGCAACTCCGAGTTCGGCGGCGTGGAAGCCTTGACCATCTTTGACGATGTATTTGTTCCCAATGACCGTATCTTCCTGTGCGGCGAGCATGAATTTGCCGGGATGCTGGTGGAGCGCTTTGCCGGTTACCACCGCCAGAGCTACGGCGGCTGCAAGGTCGGCGTAGGCGATGTTCTGATTGGTGCTGCTGCTGTTGCCGCTGACTACAACGGCGCTGCCAAGGCCAGCCACATCAAGGATAAGCTCATCGAGATGACCCACCTGAATGAGACCCTGTACTGCTGCGGTATCGCCTGCTCCGCCGAGGGCCACAAGACCGAGAGCGGCAACTACATCATTGACCTGCTGCTGGCCAATGTCTGCAAGCAGAATGTGACCCGCTTCCCCTATGAGATCGTCCGCCTGGCCGAGGATATCGCCGGCGGTCTGATGGTCACCGCTCCCTCCGAGAAGGACCTGCGCGATGAGAAGATCGGTCCGTACATCGATAAGTACCTGCGCGGCGTGGCTACCGTCACCACCGAAAACCGCATGAAGATCCTGCGTCTCATCGAAAACCTGGCCCTGGGCACCGCGGCCGTTGGCTACCGCACCGAATCCATGCACGGCGCCGGTTCTCCCCAGGCTCAGCGCATCATGATAAGCCGCCAGGGCAACCTGAACGCCAAGAAGGAGCTGGCCAAGGCCATCGCCCATATTGAAGAATAACCTCCTCATAGAATAACCCCTTTATCTCCCCGCGGGGCAGGGCACAGGGCGCTGTGCCCCGGCTCTGCCCCGCCCCCTTTGCGGGGGAAAACCAAAGACCCAAGGAGAGATGCAAACCATGCTGGAACGGATCGAACAGGTTCTGGATGAAAAAGTACGCCCCGCCCTGCGCACCCACGATGGCGACATAAAGGTGGTGCGGGTGGAGGACGGCGTTTTGTACTTCCGTATGCTGGGGCAATGCAGCAACTGTCCCTCCGCGGTGGTAACGGCCGAAGAACTGGTGGCGCCGCCTATTCTGGAGGCGATACCGGAGCTGCGGCAGGTGGTGCTGGATACCACCGTAAGCGATGAGCTGTGGCAGGACGCCATGGAGCTGCTGCGGCGGCGTCACGCCGGTGAAGCGTGAGAATAGGCATAAAGTACTGTGGGGGCTGCAACCCACGCTATGACCGGGTGGCCGCGGTAAAGGAGCTGCAACAGCGGCACCCCGAATGGAAGATAGAGCCCGCCGGAGAGGGCGGGCAGGAGTACATTCTGGTGGTGTGCGGCTGTACCGCCGTGTGCGCGGGCCATGCCCACCTGAAGGCCGCCAAACACAAATTTGTCATTAACAGCAGGGAGCAGCTTGCGGCTGCCTGCGAAGCGATAATAAAAGAAAACGAGGTGTAACAATGGAGGATTGGAGAACTCTGTATCAACAGAAGCTGACCACAGCCGAGGAGGCAGTAAAGCATATTAAATCTGGCGACCGGGTAGTAGTGACCCATGCGACCGGCGAACCGATCCTGCTGACCGACGCGATGGTAGCCAATGCCGAGCAGTACGAGAATGTGGAAGTGGTGCACATGGTGGCCATGGGCAAGGCCGAATACTGCCTGCCCGAAAATTCCAAGCACTTCCGCCACAACAGCCTGTTTTTGGGCGGCAGCACCCGTAAGGCCATAGAGGAGGGCCGGGGCGACTTTACCCCCGTGTTCTTCAGCGAGATTCCGGAGCTGTTCCGCACCACGCTGCACCCCAATGTAGTGCTGCTGCACCTGAGCACCCCCGATGAGCACGGCTATTGCAGCTTTGGCGTTTCCTGCGACTACACCAAGCCCGCCGCCGAGTGCGCCGACCTGCTGATCGCGCAGATCAACCCCAAGATGCCCCGCACCATGGGTGACAGTTTCATCCATGTCAGCAAGCTGGATTACATTGTGGAGCAGGAGACTGACCTCATCGAGCTGCCGCCTCCCCACATCGGCGAGGTAGAGCGTGCCATCGGCGAGAACATCGCCTCTCTGGTGAAGGACGGCGACTGCCTGCAGCTGGGCATCGGCGCCATTCCCGATGCGGTGCTCCTGTTCCTGAAGGACAAGAAGGACCTGGGTATCCATTCCGAGATGTTCAGCGACGGCGTGGTAGAGTTGGTAGAGGCCGGTGTCATCACCAATGCGAAGAAGAACATTCACAAGGGCAAGAGCGTGGCGACCTTCCTGATGGGTACCCGCCGCCTGTATGACTATGTGGATAACAACCCCGAGGTGGCCATGATGCCGGTGGACTATGTCAATGATCCCCGTGTCATCTGCCAGAACGATAACCTTGTTTCCATCAATTCCTGCGTGCAGGTGGACCTGATGGGCCAGGTGGTTTCCACCTGCGTGGGTCTGCGGCAGATCAGCGGCGTGGGCGGCCAGGTGGACTTTGTACGCGGCGCCAATATGAGCCGGGGCGGGCGCACCATTATGGCCATGCCCAGCACCGCCGCCAAGGGCACCATCTCCAAGATCGTTCCGCTCATTGATGAGGGCGCGGCCGTGACCACCAGCCGCTACGATGTGAACTATGTGGTGACCGAGTACGGCATTGCCCAGCTGAAGGGCAAGACCCTGCGCGAGCGCGCCAGAGAGCTCATCAGGATCGCGCATCCCGATTTCCGGGAGGGGCTCATCAAGGTATATGAGGAGCGCTTCCACGCGAAGTTCTGATTGATTTTCTCTTCATTTTCATGTTCCCCTTCGCGGAGAGGAGGACAATGCCAGCCCCATTGTCCTCCTTTTCTGCACATAGAGAAGCGGAAAAAATGACCGAAAAGAGAGGAGTACACCTCCATGAATGAAGTGATATTAAGCGGACTGGGCATCCTGCTGGCACTGTGCGGCATGACCGTACTCATCTTCCGGCGGGTCTCGCCCATTATAGTGGGGCCGCTGGCGGCGCTGCTGGTAACAGTGATGAGCGGGCTGCCGGTGCTGGATTCGGTGACCGGCACCTATGTACAGGGCGTCGGCTCCTTCTTTGTTTCCTACTTTATGATCTTCCTGCTGGGGAACATCCTGGGCAGCCTGTACCAGATCAGCGGGGCGGCGGCGAAGATCGGCGAAACGGTGGTGCGGTGGTTCGGCGCCAAAAACTGCATGGTGGCGTGCTTGATTTCGGCGGCGCTGCTGAGCTATGGCGGCATCAACAGCTTTGTCATCATCTTCGCCATCTATCCCATCGCGCTCAAGCTCTTTGAGGAGGCAGACCTGCCCACCTACCTGCTGCCGGGTATTGTGTGCGGCGGCATGTGGACCTTTGCGATGACCGGGCCCTTTTCACCGCAGATCTGCAACATCGTTTCGATGCAGAGCCTGGGCACCCCCTCCTACGCCGGGCTGATCCCCGGCTTGGCGGCTTCGGTCGTCATGGCGGTGCTGATTGTGTGGTACATGAACCGCCAGGCAAAGAAGGCAAAGGGACGGGGTGAGCACTTTACCCCACCGGAGGGCGGTGTGCGCCAGCATGAGGGGCCCACTCCCGGTGCCGTGGTCAGCTTTATCCCGCTGACGGCTGTTATCGTGCTTTTTAATGTGACGGAGATCGGCATTGTGGCCTGCCTGCTCATCGGCATTGTGCTGTCGCTGGGGCTTTTCTGGCGCAGCATTCCGTGGGGAGAGATGCTCTCCACCATGAACCAGGCGGCGGGCAGCTCCGTGACGGTCATCATCAACACGGCTACCATTGTGGGCTTTGGTGCGGTGGCGAAGATCACCCCTTTCTATGCCTGGGCGGTGGAGCTGCTGGAGGCTTCCACCGCGAACCCCTATGTGGTGGCCGCCGTGGGCAGCAATATTTTCGCCTGCATCCTCGGCTCCTCCTCCGGCGGGCTGACGCTGATGTATACCTCGCTGAAGGAGATCTTCCTGAGCTACGCGGGGCAGGGGTACAGCCTGGAGTTTATCCACCGGCTGTGCTCGCTCGGCTCCGGGGGACTGGATTCCATGCCGTGGAACGGCTCCATTGTTTCGGTGTTCGGCATCTGCCACACCACCCACAAGGCCAGCTATAAGTATAACTTTGTGACCTGCGCGGTGATCCCGGTGTTGTGTACCTTCCTCATCGCGCTGCCCATCTGTATCTGGCTGGGCTGAGAGAAGAAGGAGAAAACCCATGAAAACGATACTGACCATGCCCAGCCCCGAGCTGGCCCTGCTGACGATGACGGGGGAGGGTAAGCCCTTTGTGCTGAACCGCCGCACCATGGCGGAGCTGGAAGCCCTGCTGGATGAGGTGCACCGCCGCGCCCCCCGGGCCCTGGTACTCACCGGAGAGGGGAGGTTCTTCTGCGCCGGGGCGGATATACGGGAGATGGCGGCCATGGATGGCCGGGAGCTGTATGACTGGGCGCTGCTGGGCAGCCGCCTGAACACCAACCTGGAGGAGCTGCCGATGCCGGTGCTGGCCGCGGTGAACGGCATGGCGCTGGGCGGCGGCTGTGAGCTGGCGCTGGCGTGTGACCTGCGCTGCGCCTCCATGGCGGCGAGCTTTGCGGTGCCGGAGGTGACCCTGGGCACCATATGCGGGGCGGGCGGCACCCAGCGGCTGCCCCGGCTTATCGGTGAAACGCGGGCCAAGGAGATGATCTTTACCGGGCGGGAAATTACCGCCGAAACGGCCCGGGAATGGGGTCTGGTAAATGGGGTCTTTACTGCCGGCAGCCTGCTGGAGGAAACACTGAACCTGGCGGAGGAGATCGCCCGGAACAGCCCCTACGCTGTGACCTGCGCCAAGCGGAGCGTGAACGGCGGACGGGAAATGCTGCTGGAGGAAGCGCTGGAATGGGAACGGAGTCTCTTTGGCGAATGTGGCGAAAGCCGGGACCGCAAAGAGGGCATGACGGCCTTCCTGGAAAAACGGCCCCGGGTATTTACCGGGGAATGAGAGAGGAGAGAGCATGGCAAAGGTGATCTCGGCCGCCGAGGCCGCCGCCCTGATTGGGGACGGCATGACGGTGGCGGTGGATGGCTTTATCGGCTTTTCGCTGGCGGAGGATATCCTGTGTGAGATGGAGGAGCGCTTCCTGCGGGAGGGCCACCCCCGTGACCTGCGGCTGGTGAATGTGGCGGGCTTGGGCGGCGATGGCCGCCGCCGGGGCATCAATCATTTTGCGCACCGGGGGATGCTCTCCCGGCTTTTGTGCAGCAATCTCAGCCTGGCCAATGCCATTTACCCCCACATCAGCGCAGGGGATTTTGCGCTGTTTATGGCTCCGCAGGGGGTCATGTCGCACATGATGCGGGCCATCGCCGGCAAAAAGCCAGGGGTACTGACCTCAGTGGGGCTCAGGACCTTTGTGGACCCGCGGCGGGATGGCTGCCGCATGAACCAAAAGGCCTGGGAAAGCGGCGAGGAAGTGGTGCAGCTGGTGGAGCTGGCCGGGCAGGAGCAGCTCTTTTTCCCGGCGTTCCCGCTGGATGCCTGCATCATCAAGGGCAGCACTGCCGATGCCGATGGGAACATCAGCATGGAAAAGGAGGCCTTCCTGCTGGAGCAGTACGAGATGGCCGCCGCCGCCCACAACAGCGGCGGACTGGTGCTGGCCCAGGTGGATCAATTGGCGCCCGCCCACACCATGAACGCCAAGGATGTGGTGGTGCCGGGCTGCCTGGTGGATTACATCGTGGTAGGGCGGGAGGAAAACTCCCGGCAGCAGTTTGTCACCGAGGAGCGCTGGGTGGAGGCCTTTACCGGGCGGGTGCGCATCCCGCTGGAGGGGCTGCCGCCGGTGCCGCCGGACATCAAAAAGGTGATGGCCCGCCGGGCCGCCGCGGAAATAAAGGACGGTGACTTTGTTAATTTCGGGATCGGGGTGCCTACCCTCATCACCAATGTACTGGCCGAGGAAAAACGGCTGGAGCGGGTGACGCTCAGCATTGAATCCGGGACGATAGGCGGGGCGCCGCAGGGCGGTCTGCTGACCGGCGCCGCCTACAATGCCGATGCCATGATAAAGCAGCCGGATATCTTTGACCTGTATGATGGCGGCGGCATTGATGTGGCGTGCCTGGGCGGGGCTGAATTTGACCGTGAGGGCAATGTGAATGTGAGCCGCTTTGGGGAGAAGATCCCCGGGCCCGGCGGGTTCATCAATATCTCGCAGGGAGCGAAGAAGGCGTGCTTTATGGGCAGCTTTACCGCCGGGGAAAGCGAGATCCGGCTGGAAGGCGGCCGGCTGCGCATCATAAAGGACGGCAATATCCGCAAGTTCCGGCAGGCGGTGGGGCATATCACCTTTTCCGGGGAGTACTCCAACCAAAAGGGGACCCAGCAGGTGCTGTATATCACCGAGCGCGCGGTGTTCCGCCTGACGCCGGAGGGCCTGCTGCTGTGCGAGATCGCCCCCGGGGCGGACCTGCGGCGGGATATTCTGGAGAAGATGGAATTTACCCCGCTGATTGCCCCCGACCTGCGGGAAATGGACGCGGCGCTTTTTGCCGAGTGAGGGAAATTTATGCGTTTTGAAAGCGTGTGGGCGGTGTACTTTAGCGCCTGCGGCAGTACCCGGCGGGTGCTGCGGCGGATGGCCGAAGCGGCCGGGGAAGCGCTGGCCCTGCCGGTGCGGGAGCTGGACTACACCCTGCCCCCAGCACGGGAACAAAACTATGCCTTTGGCGAAGGAGATCTGATATTCTGGGGGAGCCCGACCTACGCGGGGCGGCTGCCCAATGTGCTGCTGCCCTTTTTGCGGGGGCACTTTACCGGCGGGAGCGCAGCGGCCGTGGCGGTGGTGCTGTACGGCAACCGCAGCTACGATGACGCCCTGAAGGAGCTGTGCGAGGTGCTTTCCGGGAACGGCTTTTGCCCGGCGGCTGCGGCGGCAATGGTGGGCGAGCATGCCTTTGCGCCGGCGCTGGCCCATGGCCGGCCGGATGCCGAGGATATTGCCGCGGCGGAGGCCTTTGCCCGGAACGCGGCGCATACGCTGCGGGAACGGGAACGGCCCATTCCGGCAGCGGTGCCCGGCCGGGAGCCGATTGGGCCCTACTACACCCCGCTGGGACTGGATGGGGAACCAGCGCGCTTTTTGAAGGCGAAGCCGCTGACCGACCCCCTGAAATGCGCCCGGTGCGGGCTGTGCGCGGCGCTTTGCCCCATGGGGTCCATCCCAAGAGAGACCCCGGAGGAATGCGGCGGCATCTGCATCAAGTGCCAGGCCTGTGTAAAGGGATGCCCCACCGGGGCCAAATATTTCGCCGACGCGGCGTTTTGCTCCCACCGTGCCATGCTGGAGCAGACCTACGCAAAACGGCGGGAGAACGAATTCTTCCCGCCCCTGTGATGAATATACCTTCGCTTGGCAAGAGCACATACGGCTTTTGCGGATATAAATACCGTCCGACTTTGTGCGTCGCGTTGACAGGCGCCAGCCTGCCTGCCGCTCCGCGCTTCCTCGGACGCCATTTCTCCCGCGCAAAAACTCCGAAAAGCGTGTGTGTCCTTGTCAAGCAAAGGTAAAATCCCCTGTCCAGACCCACGCGGGTGGACAGGGGAATTTTTTTATTCTTCGGTTTCCTCGGTGGAATCTGACTCCAGCGGTTCGGTGCCTTCCCCCTCCGCCAGGCGGTAGCCCACGCCCACCTCGGTAAAGAGGTACCGGGGTTCTTCGGGATTTTTCTCCAGCTTGCGGCGGAGGTTGGCCATATGGACCCGCAGCAGCTTGTTATCCCGGGGGTTGGCCGCGGGACCCCACAGCTCCCGCAGCATCTGCTGGTAGGTAAGCACCCGCCCGGCATAGCGGCCCAGCAGCGCCAGGATCTTAAACTCACTGGGGGTCAGGCCGGCGTCCTCGCCGCCCAGGTAGGCCCGGTGCTTATTGTAGTCAATGACAAGATCCCCCACGATGTACTGGCCCTCCCGCAGCTCCTCGCCGCCGCAGGCCCGGCGGGTGTGGCGCAGCGCCGTGCGGATGCGCGCCAGCAGCTCCACGGTGCCAAAGGGCTTGGTGAGGTAATCATCCGCACCAAGATCCAGTGCGCCGGCCTTGTCGTCCTCGGTCATGCGGGCAGAAATGACAATGATGGGAACACTGCTCCATTTGCGGATGCTTTGAATGATGCCAATGCCATCCATATCGGGCAGGCCCAGGTCCAGCAGGACGCAATCGGGACAGTGGGAGGCCGCCAACGCCAGCGCCGAGCGGCCATCCCCCACGGCGACGGTATCATAGCCCGCGTTGCTCAAGGTGCTTTGCAGGTAGTGCCGGATGCCGGCGTCATCCTCTACGATCATGATCTTATCACAGTGTTTCATCCTTCGGTTTCCTCCTCATCTTCGGTTCCGGCAGGCAGCCACAGGCATACCCGCGCTCCACCCTCGGGGCGGTTTTCGGCGGTCATGCGGCCGCCGTGTGCTTTTATGATGGCGCTGCATAGCGTGAGCCCCAGTCCCAGTCCCCGGCGGCCATCAGCGCAGGAGCGCGGCTGCGGCAGCAGCTTGCGGTCAAAAAGCTGGGGGAGCAGCTCTGGAGGGAAGCCCGCGCCGTCATCCTCCACAGCGATCATCACGGTATCCCCCTGCCCGGCGATCTCCACCCGGATGCGGGTAGCGCCCTCGGCGTGGTTCACCGCGTTTTCCAAAAGGTTCAGAATGACTTGCTCCATCAAGGTGGCATCCATCGGGGCGGTCAGGATCTCCTGCGGGCGGATGACCGTGACCGGCAGGGCATGGCGGCTGCGCCGCAGCTTCATCACGGCGCTGTCCACAATCTCCTCCACCACCTCATCGGTGCGGTGCAGGCTTACCTGTTCCCCGGCCATACGGGTGACCGAGAGCATATTTTCGGTGATGCGGGTCAGCCACCGGGTCTCCTGACGGATCTGCTCCAGCAGGGTACGGCGCTCCGCTTCGCTCAGGTCGGGCTGCTCCAGCAGCAGGCTGTCGGCACCCTCAATGGAGGCGAGCGGTGTGCGCAGATCATGGGAGAGAGCCCGCAAAAGATCCGCCCGAAGCTTTTCGCTTTCGATCTCATACCGCAGGCGTTCGGTTTGCTTTACCCGAGTGGTAAGGGTGCTGATGACCACCGAGACCACCAGCATGACCACGAAGGTGAGCGGGTAACCCGTGATGCTCATATCAAAGCTCCAAAAGGGGTAGGTGAACATGTAATTGACGCAGAACACCCCGATGACCGAGGCCAGAACACCCCACACATAGCCGTTGGTGACCAGTGCCACTATGGCGACAGCCAGCACAAAGATGAGAACGGCAAAGGGGTTGTTGTCATCGTGCACGCGGGAAAGCACGCTGCATACGGCCACCGCTGCCCCCAATAGAAGCAGCATCCGCAGGGTGTCCCGCGCCCATTCTTTTTTGGGGATCATGCCGTTCACCTCCTATCCATTTATAATGTTCCAACCCATTATACCATGCTGTGCCGGGACAGAAAGATAAATTATTCGCTAAGATTTATGTGGGAGAGTTTTTTTCCGAATAATTAGCGTTGGACAGCCGTATAATGGTATCAAACCAAAACCCCGAGAGGTTTATGAGGAGGATATCATTATGCATACCCAGGCGTACATCGAAGCTCGTAAGGAATTTATCAACTGCATCGTGCTCAGCCCTATCTGTATCTTTGTTTCGCTTATCATTGCGTTTACCGAGTGGCTGCCCATCATGCATGCGGAGAAAAACAAGGTAGAGGCGTAACCCATACATACCACACACTTTTCCGATAGATCATCCCGCAAAAGGCGGCGCAGTACTGGTGGCTGTGCCGCCTTTTGTGTGCTCCCAAAAGCATATGAGCTCTTGTTAAGTGAAGGCAAAATGTTTCATGAAACAAAAATCCCCGCCAAAAGACGGGGATTTGTACTTTTCGGTGGGTCATTCGGCCTTGGGCATGTGGCTGTCCAGGTAATCAATGATATCCCGGAACAGCTCCTCCTTCAGTGCCTCATTGTGCACCTCATGGCGGGCACCGTGGTACAGGGTGATGGTGACCTCCTTTAGTCCCTGGGCCTTCAGGCCCTCGTACACCTCGGTGACGCCCTTGCCGTTATTGCCTACGGCGTCCTCATCCCCGGCGTACAGCCACACGGGCAGGTCCTTGGGGATGGCGGCATACCATTCGGGGCGGTTGCAGCGGTCCACCAGCTCCAGCAGCTCGCCGTAGCCGCTATTGGTAAAGATAAAGCTGCACCAGGGGTCCTTGATATACTTGCGGCAGACCTCCTCGTCGTGGCAGATCCAGTCCACCAAGGTCTTTTGCTCGGTCTGTTTATTGTTGTTGCCGGTGGTCAGCATATACAGCAGCTTGGAGGTCCCCTTCTTGCCGCCGAACAGCGAAATCAAGGCAACCAGCGCCTTGCCGGGACCGGCGGCGGGGTTCTTCCCGGCGGTGCCGCTGATGAGCAGCGCCTGGAGGTTTTTGCCGTAGCGGGCGGCGTACAGCCGCGCCACAAAGGAGCCCATGCTGTGTCCCAACAGGAAGTAGGGCAGCCCGGCAAAGTGGGCGCTTATGGCCTTCCGCTCGATCTCCTGATCCTCCACCAGGTTGTTCCAGGCGCCTTTTTCGCCAAAGTAGCCCAGCATTTCATTGTTCAGACGGGCGGTGGAGCCGTGCCCCAGGTGATCAATACCGCAAACGGCATAACCGGCGTCGGTCAGGTGCTGGGCCAGCTCCTCGTACCGCAGGATGTACTCGCACATGCCGTGGCAGATCTGTACCACAGCGCGGGGGTGTCCTTCCGGCAGGAATAAAAAGCCCGAAAGCTTGCTTTTGCCATCGCTGGAATCCAGGGTAAAGGTTCTCTTCTCCATACCTCTTTTGTTCTCCTCGGTTTTATTGCGCTTACACCAGCGCGCGGTCCACCGCGGTCACCTCCTGCGCATCGCCGGCAGGGTCCACGGTGTAAAAGGTCAGGTACTCAAAGCGAGTCCACAGCCGGGGCAGCAGGTCGCTGCCGCCGCCGGGCATACCGGTCACCACATAGTGGGGCAGACTATCCGCCAGCAGCTGCACCAGGCTGCGTTCAGGGTCTTCACTGTAATGCACGGTCATGCGGGCGCCGGCATTCAGGCTGGTGCGGTACAGGTGCTCTATAGCGGCGGGGTCCGGCACATTGCCAAACCGCGCGATATTCTGTACCTCCAGTACGCACTGGTGTTCATCGGCTAGGGCTCTCCCGGCCAGGATCAAACGGTCGCAGCTAAGCTGGTCGGTCACCAATACCAGCACGGTAGGATGCAGTTTTTGTGGCTTGCGGGTAGTCACCAACTGGGTCAACGCTCCTTTATGTTATTTTTGCATAGCGCTCCGCCCAGGAGCGGGTACTTCTATTTTCATTATAACAAATCCCACCGCAAAAAGAAACGAAAGTGAGAAATTTTCACGAAATGTTTGCAATTGTGCATAAGCAGGTGCCTCCCCAAAATTAGATAAAAAGTTGACGAACGGCCGAAAAAGCGGTATCATATAGGTAAAGCGGCACCCCGCGTATGCCCCACCGTGCCGCAGGATAATACGAGGTGAGCGAGCATGAACGAAAAAACGGTTTCCATTTCGGTGATCCGGCGCCTGCCGCGGTACTACATCTATTTGTGGATGCTGCTCAACAGCGGCGTTACCAGTATCTCCTCCAATCAGCTGGCCTCGCAGATGAAGGTCACCGCCAGTCAGATCCGTCAGGACCTAAACTGCTTCGGTGGCTTTGGCCAGCAGGGCTATGGCTACAATGTGGAGCTATTGTATAAAGAGATCGGCGCTATCCTGGGCGTCGAAAAAAAGATCCCGGCCATTCTCATCGGCTGCGGCACCCGCGGCCAAAGCCTCATCCGGGAGGACGATCTGTTCCGGGACCGCGGCTTTGAGCTGATCGGGGCCTTCGATAAATCCCCGGAGAAGATCGGTCAGGTGCTTCCCAATGGCCTGACAGTGCAGGATATTGCCACCCTGCCGGAATTTTGCCGTCAGCGCGGCCCGCACATGGCGGTGGTGTGTATTCCCCGGGATGCCGCCGAACAGATGGCGGAAACACTGGTGGAATCCGGTATCCGGTCGTTCTGGAATTTCTCCAGCTACGATTTTAAGCTGAAATATGAGGAATATCCTTCGGTCAATGTCCACCTGGGCGATAGCCTGCTGACCCTCTCCTACCTGGTGAACCACCCCAAGGGGGAACCGCAGGAAGAATAAGCGTACATAGAAAAAGCTCCCCATACGGGGAGTTTTTTCTTTTCCCGGCCAAACCCATCTCACCCCAGCCCATAGTCTCCCTTGTGTAAAGGGAGGTGGTGAGCGGAGCGAACCGGAGGATTGATGGCACAAATCATGCCAAAGTATCATCTCGCCTGTCGGCGGGGCGGAGCCTTTTGCAAAGGCATAAACTGCACGCCTGCCCGGCGGGGGGTTACTTTTCTGTGAAGAAAAGTAACCAAAAGTCATTTAGGGCTCCGCCCTAAAGACCCAACCCGTCGGTACGCCCCGACCGGAAGGCCTACAGCCACCCGGAAATGGGGCTAGACGACGCTTATAAGGTGTTT
>ENA-ORLY01001896-ORLY01001896.1-human-gut-metagenome-genome-assembly--contig:-NODE-1896-length-22500-cov-4.680819_pt1 | contig 22500 bp, 16 predicted proteins | sample MGYA00243071_ERZ508832 | MGnify/ENA primary metagenome ERZ508832 (study PRJEB26277, sample SAMN04329777) | human gut metagenome | biome: human-associated habitat | host: Homo sapiens | place: USA... | reverse complement strand
TGCAGCTGCAAGTGTAGGATCTTCGCCATAAGTTTCTCCCTGCCGTCCCATTCTGGAATCCCTGGAAATATCCAGTACCGGAGCCAGAATCTGGGTAATTCCAACTGCTGTTTCCTGTCTTGCCACCATCTCTGCCAGTTTCTCCTCCAGTTCCGGATCAAAGGAAGAGGCTCTTCCAATGCCGGATGGCAGACTTGACGCATCCTGGATAAACGCACCGCAAAGGCCTTCCATATGAAAAACTGCCGGAATATGATGAGGTGAATTTTTCATCAGTTTTTCCTGAAGATCACGCTGCCATTTCGCAGCTTCTTCCAGGCTTGTAATATTTCTCATTTCCAGTGTGGAAACCTGTCCGATTCCGTAAGGAGCATCTTTATCGGCATCATCATTTCCTCCGAAAAAACAGCGCACCTGCCCCATTTTTTCTTCCGGAGACATTTTTTCCAGAAGATCCTTTGCACGTTCATCAGGTGATAATTTCTGATCTAAATATTTTTCCATGTATGTATTTCCTTTTCATCTAATGTTTTTTAATCAATACTGCCTAAAGCCTGTTTGAAAAATCATTCCCACAAATTGTGACACACATCTTGCAGAAAGCCTTTTTCAAACACGCTCTAGTATAGTATCCATCTAGTAATAATAGTTTACAGTTGCTTGTTTTTTTGCTATACTCCATTCAAAAACAGTTCTGGAGGATATGCAATGCCACGTTATCATGTTACGCTTACCGATACTGAAATACAGGAACTCAAATCTCTCATCCAGAAGGGTGGAAAAGGTTATCGTATAAAGCATGCTCAGATCTTGCTAAAGTTGGATCAAAAGCCTGAAAATAGTTCCTGGACATATGACCGTATCAAAGAAGCATATGGTGCTTCTCATAGTACAATTGCTGGAATTGCCCAGCGTTTTGTAACAGAAGGCATGGAATCTGCTCTTGGAAGAAAAGAGCAAAAAAACCGACACCGAAAAGTTACAGGTGATGTTGAAGCAAAGATTTGTGCAATTGCCTGTTCGACACCTCCAGAAGGGACTTCTCGTTGGACTATGCAGGCCATTGCAGATGAACTGATACGACTGGAAGTTGTCGATTACATCACCGATAGTACTGTCTGTAACGTTATGAAAAAAACGAAATTAAACCGTGGCTTGTAAAGGAGTGGTGCATCCCCCAGGCTGATGCCGAATTCGTAGCAAAAATGGAGGATGTTTTGGATGTATATCAAAGACCATATGATCCGTCCAGACCGGTAGTTTGTATTGATGAAACGAATAAACAGCTAATCCTTGAAAAACGGATTCCCTGTAAGCCCGGGGAACCGGAAAAAGTAGATTCTGTTTATGTCCGGAATGGAGTTGCAGATATCTTTATGATATCTGAGCCACTGGCCGGAAAACGGGAAACTGTTGTAAAACAGACCCGGACAGCAATCGATTTTGCTGAAATTCTTCGCTATACAGCGGATGAACTATATTCAAAAGCAGAAAAGATCATATTGGTCACAGATAATTTAAATATCCATGCGCCCTCTTCTTTGTACAAAGCTTTTTCAGCAGAAGAAGCAAACCGGTTAACCAAACGTTTTGAATGGCATTATACGCCAAAACATGGAAGCTGGCTGGATATGGCTGAAATTGAAATAGGTGTTATGAGTCGCCAAGCTCTTGCAAAACCATTTCCAGATCTCGAAAGTTTTGAAAAACAGGTTCGTAATTGGACAGTGAATCGGAATGCAAGATGCGCAAAAATAAATTGGCACTTCACAACAGCTGACGCCAGAATTAAACTGGCAAAGCTATATCCGACAATACTTTAAAAACTAGATGGATGTAATACTAGTTATTGCGGTAAAGTTTTAATACGTACTGCTTTCTTCTTATTAAAATGTGCTTTCGAAAAAACATTTTTCAAACCCATCCCCTTTCACAGAAACCAAACTTTACATTGCATTCCTATTTATGCGTTATTATAATAAGTAAAAAGATTTCCCAACTGCAGTATCACCAATAAAACCTGACAGTTTGGTATTCTGCAAATACTCGGAAAGGGGACATGCTATGTCTTTGCATTTTGTAAAACCTTATCATAAGCATCTTATAAAAACTTCTTTTTTGCTCTCTTCTCTATTATGGGGCATGATTCCAGGTTCTATACATACCGTTTGCGCCGAAACTGCCGAAACAGACCAGCAGCTTTCCCAGACGGACAGTCACACTGTGGCAATTGATCCCGGGCATCAAGGACCGAATGTAGATATGAGCGCCTTAGAGCCTCTCGGACCTGGCTCCACAGAAATGAAGGCGAAGGCTTCCACGGGTACCCAGGGGGCTTTCACCGGGCTTGGAGAATACCAGCTGAATCTGGACGTTTCCCTGAAGCTGGAACAGGAGCTTACAGACCGCGGCTACATCGTTGTGCTTACCAGAAGAGATAACGACACAGCGATCAGCAATAAAGAGCGTGCAGAATATGCCGCTGAGCAGGGCGCGGAAATCTGTGTGCGGATCCATGCCAACGGGGCTGATTCTTCTGCTGCCTCCGGTGCCCTTACCATTTCTCCCTCTTCTGCCAACCCTTATGTTGCTTCCCTCTATGAACAGTCCAATCTGCTTTCCCAGTGTGTTCTGGACTCCTACTGCCAGGCAACTGAATTTGACAACCGGGGAGTTACCTATGCAGATAATATGACCGGAATCAACTGGAGCACCATCCCAGTCACCATTCTGGAAATGGGATTTATGACAAACGAACATGATGACCTTCAGATGAGCGATCCTGATTTTCAGGATACCATGGTCACAGGAATTGCAGACGGTATCGATTCTTATTTTGAATCCGTCGGAAAGGATGTAGAAAACTGATGAAAAAGAAACGGCCAGCTTCTTCTTATTTGCTGATGCTTCTCAGCGCGATTGCTGTAATCCTTATTTTATTAATTATTTATTTCACCGTTCGCCAGCAAAATGTTTCCACCAGCACGCAGACAGAAATCCAGACCGCCAGTGCCAGGGAGGAAGATGGGTTCACCTCTGGCGATGCAGAGGCTGATGACGGATTTACTTCCGGAGATATTGCGGATGCTTCTGATTCACCGGAAGGCTTTTCGGAAAGAGAAAGCGCCGGCCCTATGCCAGTGACACAGGCTCCGGAGCAGGCAGATGCCAGCCAGGATCCGTCTGCCGATCAGCCGGAACCTGCGCCAGATGACAGTTCCCAGCCGTCAGAAGCACATGCTAATACACCTGAAGCCAATGCCGAAGACGGCGCCATTTCCCCATCGCAGGGCAATTCTGTTTTTGACAATAAAGCGGACCAGACCATGGAAGACCTCCTTGCACAGATCCGTTTGGCACTGCCCGTCTCCAATGGCTCCTGGAGCGTCTACATCTGTGACCTGTCCGGCGGGTCAGAAGGCACCATCAATGATTTTTCCATGCAGGCGGCAAGTCTGATCAAGCTTTACATTATGGGTGCTGTATATGAAAATTACGACAGCCTGACCCAGCAGTACGGGGCGCAGACCATTGATGGATATCTGCTGCCTATGATCACCGTCAGCGACAATGACGCTGCCAACAGCCTGGTGTCCTGCCTTGGCGGCGGTGACAGCAGTGCAGGTATGGAGAAAGTCAACAGCTTCTGTACAGAACATGGATATAACAGCACCTCCATGGGCCGGCTTCTTCTTGCCAGCAACGAGTTCGGGGATAACTACACTTCCGCTTACGACTGCGGAAAATTCCTGAAGAAAATCTATCAGAGCTGTGCAGATACCTCCAGTGATCCGATTCTGGCACACGCAGAGGACATGTATGCACTTCTGAAACAGCAGCAGCGCAGCAACAAGATTCCGGCAGACCTTCCGGAAGGCGTAAAGGTTGCCAACAAAACCGGCGAGCTTTCCAATGTGGAAAATGATGCCGGAATCCTCTATGATACCAATTCCGGCAATGACCTTGTAATCTGTTTTCTTTCAGAGAATCTTACCGATACTGCTGCCGCGCAAAGTACCATCGCCCAGTTAAGCAGAACCATTTATCTGACTTATAATGGCTGAGACGCAATGCTTAACATGAAAACATGAAAGATTTTTCAAAAAGTGTCTGATTTTTCATCCATCGCAATATAAAAAGAACCATGATACAATGTAAACCGTCCTCAAAATTCTAAGCTTTTGAGACAGCACAGTTTCATGGTTCTTTTTATATTGACTCATCTTATTTTTTAGCCGTTGACCGCTGCGTCCCCTTACTCCGCTTTCCCCTCATCTTCTCCCTCTTCATAGGATTTCTCCCAGATCTCGGAGAACACTGCCAGCGGACAGTCTGTAAGCAGACACATCAGCAAAAAGCACTCATACGGATTCACAATATAAATCTCACTCATTCCGCATTTCTTCAGAATGCCCTGGGCTTCTTCTATAAAATGATGGTAACGGTCATAGGGATCGTCATCCTCCATCTCCTGGGACACAATAAAGAATTCGATTGTGAGAAGGTCAAAACGCTCCACCGGGAATTTGTGGTTCAGAATATTGGTAATTCTCTGCCTGCTGAAACGCTTCTGACTGAAATGCTTGGCCAGAATGGAAGCAGACATTTTCTTCAGGTTTCCCATACGGTTGATAGGAATACCATTGCAGATTACCTTCTCAAGATCAGAGGGCGTGATATTCTCTGCTTTCCAGATCTTATTCCGTCCCTTCTCCTCCTCATCCTTCTGGTACATGGCTGCAATAATTTCCTTTGCGCGCTGCAAAAGCCGCTGAAATTCCTGGAAAGCCTGACTCTTCTCGTTCATAGGATCGTCCCATCCGGCTTTCAGGCATGCTAGATATTGAAGAAGCTTCTTCTCTGTATCAATGATAAACTTCCCGCTCATCGCTTCTGCCACAATATCATTATGAGCTGCTGGCTCTATGGTCTTATAGCGATCTTTGTACTCTTCTGCCTTGCTGTAGGGAAGCTGCCTGCTGTAGCAGTACCAGTAGATTACCTCCTCCGGATTGTGAAAATCAAAATCCTGCTCCTTGAGCACTCTGGTAAGGAAATCCGATACATCCTCTGCACTCATGCGAAGCCCAAAGCCCAGAAGAAAAACCGTCTCTCTCTTCACAGAAGCCTGGGTCAGCCAGTTATTCACCAGTGCCGGAAGCTTGGTAGAAGTAGGGTTCATGGACTTGGGCGTATAAGTTTCCTTAAAGGATTCCACCGCAATATCCCTGTATATCTCCTGGGGCACTTCCCCGTAAGGCTCCTCAAGGCCTGCACGCTCATAAATATATCTCTTCAGATGATCTCCAAAGGAAACCAGCTCCATCTCCTTGTAGAGATAATGGAAGATCACTTCTGCATCTTCATCTTCAAAGCTCTCCAGGCTCACCACCTGCCGGAACCTTTGCGCCGCCCTTCTGGTAAATTCAAAATCTTTCACTGCGTCAAATGCCACAGTCTGTTCGAAATCAAGATCCTGCATACGATTTTTCATAATACATCACCTTCATTTTCTTTTTTGTTCTGGCGCAGCCAGGCTCTGAGCGGATGATTCTCACGCTGGATTTCACAGAGAATGATCGTGGTATTGTCTCTGGCGCCTTTCTCCAGAACCTGATCCATAAGAATCTGCACCGTGTCTCCAACAGATTCGCCGGAAGCCATAGCCGTTTCGATTTCCTTATCCGAAAGCATATCGGTCACCCCGTCTGAACAGAGAAGATAACGGTCTCCCTCCTGATATTCCAGAGCCTTTACAGAAGGTTCCAGCTTCATCTCGCTTTCCTCCACTCCCAGAAACTGGGTCAGAGGAGCTTTCCCAAACATATAGCTTCTCAGAACATGATCACTGGAAATCTGCCGGATCTGCCCCTGGCTCTGCTGATAGATCCGGCTGTCCCCAAGATTACAGATATAGACAGACTTCCTGGCAAACACGATCATCGCCATGGTCGTTCCCATGGCATTGATCCGGTTGCTTGCGCTGTAGCTGCACACTGCCTGATTCATAATCTGGCAGGCCTCCAGAAGAAAATTCTCCGGCTGTCTGCGCAGCTTCCCCTTATTTTGTCCATAGTATTTCCCGAATTCCTGGGACGCCAGATAAGCTGCCATCTCGCCCTGGCTCTCTCCTCCCATTCCATCGAAAACGATCAGCACCGGAAAGCTCTCCCGAAGCCGCTCACCGCCGCGCACTTCCTGCATTCCCAGATTCTGGGACGGAAGAATCTCCCCACAGCACCAGAAATTATCTTCATTATTTGATCGCACTTTCCCCGCATGGCAGGTATAAGCATAATTAATACGGTATGTCATATGATTCCTCTTCGCTATTCATCCAGCTGTTCCAGAGCATTTTTCCAGTATTTCTCTCCGCGTTTGGTATACTCTGTACTGTCATTTTCCTTGTCATGGACAACGCCGTCCGTATCGATCCAGCGGATCATCTTGCCGCGCTTATCATAATAATAAAGTTCTTTTTTATTGCCGGTCCATATGTATGCAAAAAACAGTCTCTCATCCCAGTAATAATATTCCTCATAAACACCGTCCTCAGAAGTTTCCGGATAGATCAGTGCTTTTACAAGTTTGCCGTTGCTGTCATAATAGCGAAGTCGGTCGCCTTCCTTGCCCACTTCCTTACAATCGGCCAGTTCCTCCACAATGGTATTCGCCTGTTCCTTAATGGTCTGGATTGCTGTGGAAAAATCATCGATCTGAGCCGTGCTGTTGTCATTGGCTTCCAGCACTTCCATAACCATGTTGGTGTTCTGTGCCTTCCGGTCCTCGTCATGAATCAGCTTCACATAAACGCCAACAATAATGCATGCTGCCAGCACCACAACCGCAATGGAAATGGTCCATGGAGAAATCCTTCTCTCCTGCTGCGGTGCCTGCCGCTTCTGTCTGGAAGCTGCCTCTGATCTGTCTTCTTTGCGAAGGCTTCTGGATGGCTTCGGCTCCTTTGCGTCCCTGGAGTTCTTTTTCTCCTTCTCTTCTTCCTGACGGATGGCTTTCTCAATCTGCGGTTCTTCTGCCACCTGGGTCCGTTCCATTTTCTCAGCACCTGGTTCTTCCACCACATAATTCTTCTGGTGCCGCTGCTCTATATCACGGGCATCAGCCAGCTGCCACTGGGAGCGTTCCCACTCCTTGGCTGCATTCACAGGTGCGATCCGCAGGCTTTCCAGATCCTGAAGCATATCCTCCGGTTTCCGGTAACGCTTCTGTGGATCATAGGCACATGCCTTCAGTATAATATGGGAAAAGGCAGCGCTTGCCCGGGATGGTGCCGGCATCTTCTCCCCGGCTATGCGCCGTGCCAGTGCATTCTCCTTATCCCGATAGGTAATCAGCTGCTTATCCAGAGACAAAAACGGAAGCCTGTTCTGGTTCATCAGCTTATATAGCACGATTCCAAGGGAATAGATATCAATGCTGCTGTCGTATTTCTCACCTTTATAAATCTCAGGTGCCATGTAGGAGTAGGTACCCTTCTTGGACATATTCCCCACTGTGTGCGCCTGCTCTCTGGCAATTCCAAAATCTCCCAGCTTAAAGTCACCGAATCTGGATACAAAAATATTCTCCGGCTTTACATCCCTGTGAATAATATTCAGCTTCCGGCAGTAAATTAATGCCATGCTAAGATCACAGCCAAGTTTCATTACCTCTTTCTCAGTAAGCTCCTTGCCTGTGCAGTAATCCATAAAACTGGTCAGATATTCCATTCGGATGTAAATATCCCAGCCGATCTCGTCCAGATATTCCACCACTTTAAAATCTTCAAAGGATACAATATGGGAATTTCCGCAGAAATGCTCCATCGTATATATTTCCTGAACGCAGTCCTCCACCAGGTTTCGAAAATATTCTCTGGTAGACTGCTCATCATTCATCTCTGATCTTACGCTGTCAAGCTCTCCCTTATTACCGGGAATCGATATAATCTTAATGGCCGAATAAAAAGTGCGTCCACGCTCTGTCCGCTGCGCCTTATATACTTTCCCAAAAGAGCCTTCCCCTATTTTCTCTACAAGCTGCCACTCTGGCCAGACAGAAACCGGAACCCCTTTCTCCATGCAAGCCCCTCCTTTCCCAAAAAGAAAGTCGATTGCTGACCACAATCATCATCCCCGGAACTGCTGCCCGGGTTTTCGTAATATTATACTAGAATATTACCACAAATGATAGTCCCGCCTGTATTTTTCTCTATCCATATCTTTCCAGCCTTCCATTGGCAGGATGTCTGTCATTTTTCTGCGGTGCAGAGGTTTACCAGAATCTCAGACACCTGCCGTATTTCCGGGATGCTGCAGTATTCGCTGCAGCTGTGCACCTGGTTCATGGAGGTGGCGATTACCAGCCCTTCGATTCCGTGCTGGGCAAACACATTGTTGTCGCTTCCCCCGAAGGTTTTCTCGAATTCTGGCTCAAGGCCTGTTTTTTCCACTGCTTTCCTGTAATTTTCTGCAGCTTTTCCGCCAAGATCCGTCTCATATGCAATAATATTCAGCTTTTCTTCCCATTCAAGCGCTGCTCTGGCCTTCTCTGCCTCTTCCTGGAAAATCTCATGGTACTCCTTAAGAAGCTTCATGGCAATCTCATGATTCAGACTGCGGATCTCCCCTTTCGCCGTGCAGGCTTCTGGTACAATGTTGGTTCCTGTTCCCCCTGCAAAAACACCGATGTTGGCAGTTGTATTTTCATCAATCCTGCCCTGGGGAAGTCTGGCGATGGCTTTGGCTGCTGCCTGGATGCTGTTGATTCCTTTTTCCGGGTAAAATCCGGCGTGGGCAGCCTTTCCCTTTACAGAGGCAGAAAAAGAAATTAAAGTTGGGGCAGCGTAAGCGGCTGCTCCGATTTTGCCGCTAAGATCCAAAGCGTAAGCCTCTTTGGAGCGGACTTTGCTGTAATCGAAAGCATTTGCTCCTTTGCAGTACAGCTCTTCCCCGGTTGTGATCAAAATCTCCACCGTCCTGTGAGGAATGTTCTTCTCTTTCAGATAGCGGACTGCCTCATAGATTGCGGTAACACCGGCAAGGTCGTCTGCACCAAGGACTGTAGTTCCGTTGCTTGTCACAGTTCCGTCCGGGTGAAACACCGCTTTTTTGTTCCGGGAAGGCTCTACTGTATCCATATGCACGCCAAGAAGCAAAGGTTCTGATCCAGCCTCCCCTTCCAGCCGGGCAAAAAGATTGCCTGCATTGGACCCTGTTGCCTCTCCGGTCTGGTCCTCCTCCAGCTCTACGCCGATTTCTCCAAATAATTTCTTCAGGTAGTCTGCCATCTCCCGTTCCTTTAAGGATGGGGAATCAATGGATACCAGTTTGCCAAATACTTCTGCTATTTTCTCATTTTCTCTCATAATCGCAATTGCAAAAAACAGCTGCGCGATACAGCTGTTTTATTCTCCTTTTTGAAATTTTCAGGTGTTCGTTTAAATCATGTACTCCGGCTGTGCCATAATATTCATCTTTCGGAAAAATTCCTGGGTACGCGGGTTCGTCGGGTGGTCGAATACTTCCTTCGGTGTTCCGTCCTCCACCACATGTCCCTTGTCCAGGAAAATCACACGGTTGGATACATGACGGATAAAGTTCATCTCATGGGATACCAGAAGCATAGTGTAGCCCTGTGCTGCAACCTTGCGGATGACGTCCAGCACCTCGCCAACCAGCTCCGGATCCAGTGCGGAGGTAGGCTCATCCAGAAGAAGGATCTGCGGCTTCATTGCAAGGGCTCTTGCCAGCGCAACTCTCTGCTGCTGTCCGCCCGACAAATGCTTGGGATAATGATTTGCCCAGGGTGCCATGCCTACCAGCTTCAACTGCTCGATGGCAATCTCTCTTGCCTGCGCCTTTGACATCTTCTTTACCACGATCAGACCTTCCATTACATTCTCAAGAGCTGTTTTTTTCTCAAAAAGATTAAAACGCTGGAATACCATTCCTGTATTCTGTCTCAGATATAAAAGGTCTTTTGGCTTTTTCTCGGAAAGATCAATGGTTTTATCCCCGATGGTCACAGTGCCCCGTTCCGGTGTTTCCAGGCGGTTCACGCAGCGAAGAAGGGTGGATTTACCGGTTCCGGAAGGACCAATGATTCCCACTACATCGCCTTTTTTGATATCTAGGCTGATGTCGTCCAGGACAACATTATCGTTAAATTTTTTTGACAAATGATCAATTTTTATCATGGGTTGCGTCCTCCTCGGCAAAGTTTACCAGCTCCACCTGATCCGGAATACGAATCTTATTTTCAATTATACGGATCAGCTGCTCAATAATCAAGGTAATTACCCAGTAAATAATAGCAAGTGATACGTAAACCTCGAAATAGCGGTATGTTTTTCCTGCAATAATCTGGCCCTGTGCGGTAATCTCCACAACTGCGCAGGTGAAGGCCAGTGATGTTCCTTTGATAATGCTGATCAGGGCATTTCCCAGTGTAGGAAGCGCTACCTCAAAAGCTTCCGGAAGAATGATCCTGCGAAGTGCCTGCGGATAAGTCATTCCAAGTGCGTGGGCGGCTTCAATCTGTCCATTGTCTACGGACTGAAGTGCGGAACGGATGATCTCTGCCATAAAGCCAGCCTGATTCAGTCCAAGTGCGATCATTGCATAGGCAATTCCAGGAATGTCTGCCACTGCAAGGTTGGTGCCGAATTTCTGGTTGATGGCTTTGAAAAACATTGGGATTCCAAAGAATGCCACATACAGCTGTACGATTACAGGAGTTCCTCGAAGGAGAGAAATCAGAAGGTTGGTAAGCTGTGTCAGTACCTTGATCTTATGCATTTTTATGATCGCCATCACAAGTCCTAAGATCAGCCCCAGAAGCATGGAAAGCACTGCCAGCTCCAAAGTGATTGGTAATTTTCCCAGCAATTCCGGGATCGATGTGAATACCAGTGATACGTCAAATAATTTTCCCATGATTTTTCTCCTACAAGTTCAGTTTCTATAAATATTTTTCTACAAGCACACAGGTAAATCCAAAAGGTCCCGGCGCATTCTTCGGTCTGGAAGGCTCCTGCTTCGGCTTCTCTTCCTGTTTATGATGCTTGTCGTATACGGACGGGTCCACATCCGGGTTCAGCTGATAACCCAGCTTTTCATAGAAACCAGCAGCACGGTCCTGGCTGCTGATCACGATGTGGTTTACTCCGTACTCTTTTAACCAGTTCTCTGCTTCCTGGATCAGGATTCTGCCGTAACCGCCTTTTTGTTTTTCCCGGACGACGCAGACTCGTTCGATCTTGCCGGTCTTCTCGTCTGGAAAAGCGATTCGGCAGCCTGCCACTGGCTTGTGATCCTCAATCAGGATCACAGCCTGCAGGTCCTCTTCCTTTTCGTCATGGGAAAATTCCAGCTCTATGGGAATGCTCTGTCCCACGCAGAAGGCATCTGTCCTCACGTAATCATAAGCTTTGTATTTCCAGGTCTCTGCCCCTTTTTCTATGCGATAAATTTCCACCATGATCGTTCTCCTTGCATCTCTGATTTAGTTGATTGTCTCTTCGAAGTATTTCTCGTCCGGGCTTGTGTCTTTTCCAAGATATTTCTCGGTAATCTCAGCCAGGGTTCCGTCCTCTTTCATTTCCTTCAGCACTGCATCCACATCCTCACGAAGAGCTGCGCCCTCCTCATTTTTTCCAAAGAGAAAATAGGTGTTGTTCTGTGGGAAAAGGAATTCCTGTGTTTCGTCGTCAATTGGATTTGGAACCAGCTGTCCCTCCAGTCCAAAGTTTGGAAGAAGGTTGTCGATCAGCGGGCCATCGTCAATGGCAACGTCTGTAACACCGTCTACAATGTTCTGGTAACGAACCTGGAAATTGGTGTTGTCGTAAACGATCTCGATCTGATGATCCGGGTTCTCCTCATTCCATTGCTCCAGTGCATTGGCTGTCAGGCTTCCGGCTGTCAGCTCGATCTTGTAGCCTCTGTCTGCCAGATCCTGAAGGGAGGTCAGCGGCTCATCATCTGCCCGCTGAATGTACTCATTAAAACTTGTCTTATATGGGAAAGAGAAGTAATAGGATTCTGCTCTCTCGTCTGTGTAGCCGTAATTGTTGATTGCAATGTCATACTGGCCGCTGATTACGCCCTGTAGTGCATCTGCTGTATCAATCTGAAGCTCATACTGAGGAAGACGGTTAAAAACCTCTTTCACAATGTCAATATCAACTCCTGTCAGTTCATTGTCATCTCCTACATAAAAGTAAGGAGCCAGGGAACCGCTTGTAACACCTTTGATCACCTTTACGTCGGAATCTGCAAATACGCTGACTGCACCGCCTGTAAGGCTTGCTGCTGTCACACCTGCCAGTAAAACTGCTGTTAATCTATTAAATCTTTTCATAATCTCTATCCTCTCTCGTAAATTTTTTGCCTGATTCTCATAAAAGTCCCTTCAGCGGGTTAATGGATGCGTCCACGGATAAGGTTCCATTCTTCGGATTTCTGTCTTCCCATTTCGGGCTGTTCCAGATAGTCTTGGAAATGGGGCCTGCGTAATCCTCGTAGGTCTCTCCTTCCGGATGGCGAAGGAATAACTCATCTGGTGTTTTGCTTAATTTTCTTCTCTCGCCGTCGTCTGCCCAAAGCTTTTCGAAATCAACTTTTGAAAGGATTCTGTCGTTGTATCCACGGAAAAGAACCTCTCCTAATTTCTTTCTGGGGCCGTCCAATGCAAGTACCTGCGGATCGCTTCCGTGGCGGAATGCCGGGATTGCGTAGAGCTCTCTTAAGTAGCCCCAGATGTTTTTGTAATCACGGATTGGCTTTTTCACTGGACCGATGTTATGGAAATAGCTTACATCCCAGCGTACCAGGGTAACATAAGCGCGGACATCGCTGTCTGTAATGTAATCTCCGAAAAGGAAACGGTTTGTTTCCAGTCTCTTATCCAGCTTCTCAAGTGATTCATAAAAATCTTCATATGCTTCATCATAAGCCTCCGGTGACTGGCAGAATGCCATGCGGTAATGTCCGTTGTTTACATGTGGGAAAAGCCAGTCGTTAAATTCATCGATTTCTTTACGGAATTTCTTCGGGTACAGGTCCGGCGCATCCTTTGGCTGGAAGGGACGGAACTGAACTTCAATGTAGTTTGTAAGACGATGATAATCGTTGTTTACTGCTTTCTTTTCTTTGATGTCTACCAGAGTTGGGGTGGTAGCTCTTCCTTTGAAATCCGAATTGGCTCTTTTGTAAAACTCGCTTAAGAAGTAAGCGCCTGTCTTGGGATCCTTGAATCCTGGCTGATCTCCAAATGCATGTCCGTAGCTGTTAGTCTCGCCAGAATGAGTCACTCTGGTATCTGAGATCACATCCTGAAGTCCAAGAAGATCTCTTACAATGATCGGTCTGTTTGACCAGTTGCATCCGGTTGCCCAGTAGATTCCGTAACGGTTTGCCTCTGCTTTCAGGTCTCCCTCTTCATCACCGAATGGCTGGATAAAAGCGTTTGGCTGTCTGATAAATGCGCCTCTCTCATCGATTTCTACTAAAGTTTCATTTGGTCTTGGATCAACTCCAACTTCTTTCGCAAACTGCTCTGCAAGTGCATCTGTATATTTTACTTCTTCCTTAATTTCCTCTGCTGGTGAAAAACTGCATCCGCATCCACTCATTTTATTTTCCTCCGAATTGTCTGATTTTCTAAAAATGGGTACAAAAATAGCAGGTCCCATATCCGAATCCCTGCTTCAAAAAACTTCTTTGTTCTTATATAGCATCAACGCATATGTATGTAAATCTGTTCTATTTTCTTTCTGTCTTCATGGAGCCGCAACAACAGCAACAACACATAACCTCTTTTTCCATCTTCATGCTGCAACACATCTTCGCGGTTCTAATTGATACTGTCATATTGGTTTCTCCTTTCCTAGTAACTCGATATGTTTTATATATTTCTCTTGATGTTGCTTATTATAAAACAGAACTTCACCATATGCAACCACTAAATAGCGTTTTGGGAATCGCAGTTTTATAGAGCTAGTTATAGTTTTACGCTATAGCAGGTGGGATTTTTGGGCACACTTCAGCTGTAAAAAGGCAAAAAAATCCCCCAGAGCAACATTTCTGTCACCCTGAGGGATCCTAATTCATTTATTCTTCACTGTCGTCAGCGGAGTCAACCTCTTCATCATCGAATGCATCCTCATCCTCTGCGTCTTCCGGAGTTTCACTGATCTCCAGATCTTCAGAATCTTCCGCTGCATCAAGCATGTCCTGATCGTCATCCATCTCGTCGAATTCGATTTCTTCCGGCTCCTCCGGCATTCCTGTATCAAGCTCTACATCGCTGTAGCACTTCATACCTGTACCAGCAGGAATCAGTTTACCGATGATAACGTTCTCTTTCAGACCGATCAGATGGTCAACCTTACCCTTGATCGCAGCTTCAGTCAGAACCTTAGTGGTCTCCTGGAAGGAAGCAGCTGACAGGAAGGAATCGGTTGCAAGAGACGCCTTGGTGATACCAAGCATTCCCTGTTTTCCAACTGCAGGACGTAAGCCCTCAGCTTCCAGTTTCTCATTTACTTCCTCATACTCAAGGAAGTCAACAAGTGTTCCTGGCAGGAACTCGGAGTCTCCGTTGTCCTCGATGCGGATCTTCTTCAGCATCTGGCGAACGATAACCTCGATATGCTTATCGTTGATCTCAACACCCTGCAGACGGTATACACGCTGAACCTCACGAAGCATGTAATCCTGAACGGCACGAACACCCTTGATTCTAAGGATATCATGCGGGTTTACACTACCTTCGGTAAGCTCATCACCAGCTTCCATAACCTGTCCGTCCATGATCTTGATACGGGAACCGTATGGGATCAGGTAGGTCTTGGATTCTCCAGACTCCGGATCTGTTACGATGATCTCTCTCTTCTTCTTGGTGTCGTTGATTGTAGCAACACCAGGAATCTCAGTGATAACGGCAAGTCCTTTCGGCTTTCTTGCCTCGAAAAGCTCCTCGACACGAGGAAGACCCTGCGTGATATCTCCACCGGCAACACCACCAGTATGGAAAGTACGCATGGTCAACTGTGTACCAGGCTCACCGATAGACTGTGCTGCGATAATACCGATGGATTCACCAACCTGTACCGGTTCTCCGGTAGCCATGTTGGCACCATAACATTTCGCACACACACCCACCTTGCACTTACAGCTAAGGATGGTACGGATCTTAACCTGCTCTACAGCACCTCCGGTAATGTTGTCCACGCCCTCTTTCATGATACGTGCGGCACGCTTCGGAGTAATCATGTGGTTTGCTTTTACAAGGATTTCACCGTCTTTATTCTTAATGGTCTCGCAGGAGAAACGGCCTGTGATACGATCCTGAAGGCTCTCGATCTCCTCCTTGCCATCCATGAAACCTTTTACATACATACCGGAAATCTCGGATCTGTTCTCACAGCAGTCCATCTCACGTACGATCAGGTCCTGAGATACGTCAACAAGACGTCTTGTCAGGTAACCGGAATCGGCTGTACGAAGAGCGGTATCAGAAAGTCCTTTACGCGCTCCATGAGCGGACATGAAGTATTCCAGTACGTCAAGACCTTCACGGAAGTTTGACTTGATAGGCAATTCGATCGTTCGACCGGTTGTATCTGCCATCAGTCCACGCATACCTGCAAGCTGTTTGATCTGCTGGTTGGAACCACGGGCACCTGAGTCAGCCATCATGAAGATGTTATTGTACTGATCCAGACCCTTCAGAAGAACATCTGTCAGTTCCTTATCTGTCTCGTTCCATGTTTCAACAACAGCTCTGTATCTTTCTTCTTCTGTAATAAGACCACGGTTGAAGTTCTTTGTGATCAGGTCAACTGTCTTCTGGGCTGCTTCCAGCATTTCCGGTTTCTTAGCAGGCACTGTCATATCGGAAATGGATACAGTCATAGCTGCTCTTGTGGAGTACTTGTAACCCATTGCCTTAATATCATCCAGCACTTCTGCTGTCTTTGTTGCACCGTGTGTATTGATAACTTTTTCCAGAATCTGCTTCAGACCCTTTTTGCCGACATGGAAATCGATCTCAAGTGCCAACGCGTTATCCGGATTGCTTCTGTCTACAAATCCAAGATCCTGCGGGATGATCTCATTTAAGAGGAACCGTCCCATTGTGGACTCTACATTGCCTGTCACTGTGCTTCCGTCAGGCATCTGCTTGTGCACACGGACCTTGATACGGCTGTGCAGTGTGATGATCTGGTTTTCATATGCCAGAATTGCTTCATTCACACTCTTGAAGAATTTGCCTTCTCCCTTTGCACCCGGTCTTTCCTGTGTCAGGTAGTAAATACCAAGTACCATATCCTGTGAAGGAACGGCTACAGGGCCACCATCGGATGGCTTTAACAGGTTGTTTGGTGATAACAGGAGGAATCGGCATTCTGCCTGTGCTTCCACGGAAAGCGGAAGATGGACAGCCATCTGGTCACCGTCGAAATCGGCGTTGTATGCGGTACATACAAGTGGATGCAGCTTAATAGCCTTACCTTCTACCAGAATTGGCTCAAATGCCTGAATACCAAGTCTGTGCAGTGTAGGAGCACGGTTTAACATAACCGGATGCTCTTTAATGACTTCTTCGAGCACATCCCAAACCTGTGTATCTAACTTTTCAACTAATTTCTTTGCATTTTTGATATTCTGTGAAATGCCTCTTGAAACAAGCTCTTTCATAACAAAAGGCTTAAACAATTCAATCGCCATTTCTTTTGGCAGACCACACTGATAAATCTTCAGCTCCGGTCCTACAACGATAACGGAACGTCCTGAGTAGTCAACACGCTTACCTAACAGGTTCTGACGGAAACGACCGCCCTTACCTTTCAACATATCGGACAGAGATTTCAGCGCTCTGTTACCAGGACCTGTTACCGGACGACCTCTACGGCCGTTATCGATCAGAGCGTCTACAGCTTCCTGCAGCATTCTCTTTTCATTTCGAACGATAATATCCGGTGCGCCGAGCTCGATCAGTCTCTTCAGACGGTTGTTTCTGTTGATGATACGACGATACAGATCGTTCAGATCCGATGTCGCAAAACGTCCACCATCGAGCTGTACCATTGGTCTTAAATCCGGCGGGATAACCGGGATTGCATCCATGATCATCCATTCCGGTCTGTTGCCTGATTCACGGAAAGCTTCTACAACTTCCAGTCTCTTGATGATTCTGGCACGTTTCTGTCCGTTGGCATCCTTCAGCTCTGTTTTCAGCTCTACGGAATCCTTTTCCAGATCGATCGCTTCCAGAAGCTCTTTGACTGCCTCAGCACCCATGCCTGCACGGAATGCATTTGCGCCGTATTTATCTTTGGCATCCTGACATTCCTTCTCTGACAGGATCTGTTTGTATTCCAGATCTGTCTGACCTGCATCCAGTACGATATAAGATGCAAAATATAATACCTTTTCCAGTACACGAGGAGAAAGGTCTAATAAAAGACCCATTCTGCTCGGGATTCCCTTGAAATACCAGATATGGGAAACCGGTGCTGCCAGTTCGATATGTCCCATACGCTCTCTGCGGACGCTTGACTTTGTAACCTCAACGCCACAACGATCGCAGACAACACCTTTATATCTGATTTTTTTGTATTTACCACAATGACATTCCCAGTCCTTGCTTGGTCCGAAAATTCTTTCACAGAACAGACCGTCACGTTCCGGCTTTAATGTTCTGTAGTTGATCGTTTCCGGCTTCAGGACTTCTCCTCTGGACCATTCTCTGATCTTATCCGGTGATGCCAATCCAATTTTGATCGCATCAAATGTCACTGGTTCGTACGTTTCGTTTTTTGTTTCTGACATTTATGGCACTCCTTCCAACTTACGTTTGTAGAATCCTTATTCGTCATATGAATCATCCAGACCGTCGCCGTCGAACGAAAAATCCTCTGCCTCGTCTGCTTCATCATCTACATTGATCAGTTCCTCGCTATCTTCATCAAATTCCTGTTTCTGATAGCCCATGCTTCCTAATGAATCCTCTTCATTATAGCTGCCTCTGTGTCCGCCTTCCATTTCAGCGCGCATGTCCGTATCGCCGTAATCGATGGTTTCCATAATGTCGATTTCATTCTGGTTTTCATCGAGTACTTTCACATCCAGACCAAGAGACTGTAATTCTTTCAAGAGTACCTTGAAGGATTCCGGAATACCCGGTTCAGGAATATTTTCACCCTTGATGATCGCTTCGTATGTCTTCACACGTCCGATCACATCATCGGATTTCACTGTCAGGATTTCCTGCAGTGTATAAGATGCACCATAAGCTTCCAGTGCCCAAACTTCCATTTCACCGAAACGCTGTCCACCGAACTGTGCCTTACCACCGAGCGGCTGCTGTGTAACTAAGGAGTATGGTCCGGTTGAACGGGCATGGATCTTATCATCTACCAGATGGTGGAGTTTCAGGTAATGCATGTGACCGATCGTTACCGGTGAATCGAAGAACTCACCTGTTCTACCGTCACGAAGTCTTACCTTACCGTCTCTGGAGATCGGAACACCCTTCCACAGCTTTCTGTGATCTCTGTTTTCATATAAGTAATCCAGAACTTCAGGCAGGAGCTCTTCGCCATGTTTTGCTTTGAACTCATCCCATTCCAGATTGACGTAATCATTTGCAAGCTCCAGCGTATCCATGATGTCGCTTTCCTTTGCGCCATCGAATACAGGTGTTGCCACATTGAAACCAAGTGCTTTGGCTGCAAGAGAAAGATGGATCTCAAGCACCTGTCCGATATTCATACGGGAAGGCACACCAAGTGGATTTAATACGATATCCAGCGGGCGTCCATTTGGCAGGTATGGCATATCCTCTACAGGAAGTACACGTGAAACGACACCCTTGTTACCGTGACGACCTGCCATCTTATCACCGACGGAGATCTTTCTCTTCTGTGCAATGTAAATACGAACTGCCTGGTTGACACCAGGGGATAATTCGTCACCGTTTTCTCTTGTGAATACCTTGGCATCTACAATAATACCATATTCACCATGTGGAACCTTCAGGGAAGTATCACGCACTTCACGTGCTTTTTCACCAAAGATCGCACGAAGCAGTCTTTCTTCTGCTGTCAGTTCAGTCTCACCCTTTGGTGTTACCTTACCAACTAAGATATCACCGGCGCGGACTTCTGCACCAATACGGATGATACCACGGTCATCCAGATCCTTCAGTGCATCATCACCGACACCCGGAACGTCTCTTGTGATCTCTTCCGGTCCGAGCTTTGTATCTCTGGCTTCTGCTTCATATTCTTCAATATGGATAGATGTATAAACATCTTCCTGTACTAATCTTTCACTTAATAATACAGCATCCTCGTAGTTATAACCTTCCCATGTCATAAAGCCGATCAGCGGGTTCTTACCAAGCGCAAGTTCACCGCCGTCTGTAGAAGGACCGTCTGCGATCACTTCGCCGGCTTCTACATGATCGCCCTTAAATACGATCGGTTTCTGATTATAGCAGTTGGACTGGTTACTTCTGGAGAATTTTGTTAAATGATATTCGTCCTTTTCGCCATCATCATATGTCATTCTGATCAGCTTGGAAGATACATAATCAATTGTACCTGCTTTCTTTGCCACAACACAAACGCCCGAGTCGACTGCTGTCTTAGGCTCCATACCTGTACCAACCACAGGAGCCTCTGTAAATAACAGCGGAACTGCCTGACGCTGCATGTTGGATCCCATCAGCGCACGGTTCGCATCATCGTTCTGCAGGAACGGGATCAACGCCGTTGCAACGGAAAAGATCATCTTTGGAGATACGTCCATGTAATCGATCATGGCACGAGGATATTCCTGCGTCTCCTCACGATAACGGCCGGAAATGGATGTTTTCTTGAAATATCCGTTTTCATCAAGCGGCTCACTCGCCTGTGCTACATGGTAATTATCTTCTTCATCTGCTGTCATGTATACAACTTCATCTGTAACACGCGGATTCTGCGGATCAGACTTATCAACCTTACGATAAGGAGCTTCCACGAAACCATATTCGTTGATTCTTGCATAAGATGCAAGAGAGTTGATCAGACCGATGTTAGGACCTTCAGGTGTCTCGATCGGGCACATTCTTCCGTAGTGGGAGTAATGTACGTCTCGAACCTCGAAACCTGCACGATCTCTGGAAAGACCACCAGGACCAAGTGCGGAAAGACGTCTCTTGTGGGTCAGCTCACCAAGTGGGTTATTCTGATCCATGAACTGTGACAGCTGGGATGATCCGAAGAATTCTTTCACCGCTGCCTGTACCGGCTTGATATTGATCAGTGCCTGTGCAGTCACTTCTTCTGTATCGTGTGTTGTCATTCTTTCACGGACAACACGCTCCAGTCTTGTCAGACCTACACGATACTGGTTCTGCAGCAGTTCACCTACCGCACGGATACGTCTGTTACCGAGGTGATCGATATCATCATCGTTACCCAGACCGTATTCCAGATGCATATTATAGTTAATGGAAGCTAAAATATCTTCCTTTGTGATATGTTTTGGAATCAGTTCTGATACATTTTTTGAAATAGCATCTGCTAATTCTTCCGGCTTATCAGAGTACTCCTGCAGGATCTGCTGCAGAACAGGGAAATATACCAGTTCTGTAATACCAAGCTCTTTTGGATTGCAGTCCACAAAGCTTGTCAGATCTACCATCATATTGGAAAGGACCTTGACTTCTCTCTCTTCTGTCTGGATCCACACATACGGAACAGCAGCATTCTGGATCTCATCAGCCAGCTCTGCACTGACTTCATCACCGGCACTTGCAATGATCTCCCCTGTGAAAGGATTGGTAACATCCTGTGACAGAGTAGCATGTCTGATACGGTTTTTCAGCGCAAGCTTTTTGTTGAATTTATAACGTCCAACCTTTGCAAGGTCATAACGTCTCGGATCAAAGAACATAGCTGTAATAAGGCTTTCAGCACTTTCTACGCTGAGAGGTTCACCCGGACGGATCTTACGATACAGTTCAAGCAGGCCTTCCTCATAGCTGCCTTCCGGATTTCTTTCTGTAATAGAAGGATCCTTTGTGAAGCTGGCAAGAATCTTTGGTTCCTCACCGAATAACTCCAGGATCTCTGTGTTAGTACCGATACCAAGCGCACGTAAAAATACGGTGATCGGCACTTTTCTTGTTCTATCTACACGAACGCTGAAAACATCATTGGAATCTGTTTCATACTCTAACCATGCACCACGGTTAGGAATTACGGTACAGGAATAAAGCTCCTTTCCGATCTTATCATGACCAATCGCATAATAAATACCCGGAGAACGAACTAACTGGCTGACGATAACACGTTCAGCACCGTTGATCACGAATGTACCTGTCTCTGTCATGAGCGGAAGATCGCCCATAAAGATGGAATGTTCTGTGATCTCTTCCTTTTCCTTGTTGTAAAGACGCACTTTTACCTTCAAAGGTGCTGCATATGTTGCATCACGTTCTTTACACTTTTCAATAGAATACTTGACTTCGTCTTCACAGAGTTCAAAATCAACAAACTCCAGACTTAAGTGTCCACTGTAATCGGCAATCGGAGAAATATCTGCAAATACTTCTTTCAGGCCTTCATCCAGAAACCATTTGTAGGATTCCTTCTGAACCTCAATCAGGTTTGGCATATCCAAAACTTCTTTTTGCCGTGAGTAACTCATACGTATATGCTTGCCGGAAGCAATCGGACGTATTCTGTTCTTTTCCATTGACATTCACCTCGTTCATATTATTTGCCATGCTGCTTTTGGCTTTTCTCCCAAATATGGGCATAAAAATAGCCTACCGCACCACAATAGTGCACCATATATTCTACTACAACGTGTTTTTATAGTCAACAAAAACTTTTCTCAAATTTAAAAAGCCCCGGACATAATGTCCGGGGTCTGTCTTTTACGCTTTGATTATTTAAGAGTAACCTTTGCGCCTTCAGCTTCAAGTTTAGCCTTGATATCATCAGCTTCTTCTTTGGAAGCAGCTTCTTTGATCACCTTAGGAGCGCCATCAACTACGTCTTTAGCTTCCTTTAAGCCAAGTCCTGTAGCTTCACGAACAACCTTGATAACCTTAACCTTGTTAGGACCAACTTCTGTCAGCTCTACGTCGAACTCTGTCTTCTCTTCTTCAGCTGCTGCGCCAGCACCTGCTGCTGCAACTACAACGCCTGCTGCTGCAGATACGCCGAATTCTTCTTCACAAGCTTTTACTAAATCATTTAATTCTAAAACTGTTAACTCTTTGATAGCATCAATAAATTCTGCTGTTGTTAATTTTGCCATTTTAATATCCTCCATTTTTAATAGTTTGTTTTCGTTTTCTTATTCAGCCGGTGTTTCAGCTGTTTCTTCAGCCGGAGCCTCTGCTGCTTCTGCAGGAGCTTCTGCTACTTCGCCGCCTTTTTCAGCGATCTGCTTAATAACACGGGCAAAGTTTGTAATAGGTGACTGCATG
>ENA-ORLY01001892-ORLY01001892.1-human-gut-metagenome-genome-assembly--contig:-NODE-1892-length-22591-cov-11.529626_pt1 | contig 22591 bp, 18 predicted proteins | sample MGYA00243071_ERZ508832 | MGnify/ENA primary metagenome ERZ508832 (study PRJEB26277, sample SAMN04329777) | human gut metagenome | biome: human-associated habitat | host: Homo sapiens | place: USA... | reverse complement strand
GTCACCATGACCGAGAGTGCTGTCTGGGCCGATGGCCGCTATTTTGTGCAGGCCGAGAAAGAGATCGCCGGCACCGAGATCCAGCTCCAGAAGATGGGCGAGCCGGGCGTGCCCACCGTGGAAGAATATTGCGCCAAGGTCCTGCCCGAGGGCGGCAAGCTGGGCCTGTGTGGCCTGACGGCCTCCTGCGGGCTGGTGCGCGGGCTGGAGAAGGCTCTGGAAGCAAAGCACGGCAGCATCAAAACGCTGAATCTGGAGGACGAGCTCTGGACCGAGGGCCGCCCGGCCCTGCCCGCCACCCCGGCTTGGATCCTGCCCAAAGAGTACGCAGGCTTCTCCCCCGCCGAGAAGCTGGGCCAGCTGCGGGCAAAGCTCAAGGAGCTGGGCTGCACCGCCCAGCTGGTGGGCAAGCTGGACAACCTGGCCTGGCTGCTCAACCTCCGTGCCATGGATATCCAGTGCACCCCCTACGCCATGGCCTACTGCTATGTCACCGAAAACCGCGCGGTCCTCTTCCTCAACACCGCCCGCCTCAAGCCGGAAGCGGCCGCCGAGCTCAAAGAGAACGGCGTGACCCTTGCCGAGTACGACGACGTGCTCCATTTCCTGGCGGCCGAGACCGAGCCCCAGACCGTGCTGGCCGACCCGGCTTCCGTCAACTTTGCCGTGTATGAGACCCTGAAAGAGAACAAGGCGCTCACCGTGAAAGACGAGGCCGACCCCCTGCTGCCCATGAAAGGCATCAAGAACGAAGTGGAGCTGGCCCACACCAAGGAAGCCCACATCCGGGACGCCGTGGCCATGGTCCGGTTCCAGAAAGAGCTGGAAGAGCGTCTGGCTGCCGGTGAGGAGCTGACCGAGCTGACCGTGGACGAGATCCTGCACAAGTACCGCAGCGCACAGGACAAGTTCATTGTGGAGAGCTTTGGCACCATCGCCGCCTACGGCGGAAACGCTGCCATGATGCACTACCACGCCACCGAGGAAGACCACGCCAAGCTGGAGCGGAAAGGCTTCCTGCTGGTGGACTGCGGCGGTACCTATCTGGACGGCACCACCGATATCACCCGCACCTACCCGTTGGGCGAGCTGACCGAGGACGAGCGGCTGTTCTACACCTGGACGCTGCAGTGCCACATCGACATTGCAAAGGCCGTCTGGCTGAACTACTGCGACGGCCACATGCTGGATACCATCGCCCGGGAGCCGCTCTGGCGTCACCTCATCAACTACCGCTGCGGCACCGGCCACAGCGTCAGCTTTGTGGGCAACGTCCATGAGGGCCCCCATGCCCTGAACGGCCGGAACACCGTCGTGTTTCAGCCGGGCATGATCGTCACCGACGAGCCGGGCGTTTACGAGGGCGGCCAGGTCGGCATCCGCATTGAGAACGAGCTGATGTGCGTCCACAAGGCCGACAACCAGTACGGCACGTTCCTGGGCTTTGAGCCGATCATGTTCGTGCCCATTGCCACCTCCCCCGTCGTGCCCGGCGTCCTCACCCGGGACGAGCTGGACTGGCTGAACGCTTACCACCGCGAGGTCTTCACCAAGCTGGCTCCCCGCCTGACCGAGGAAGAGCGCGACTGGCTGGCCAAGAAGTGCGCCGCCATCGGGGCTTGACCCCTCAGGCCGCGCTTTCGCGGGTCCAGCTCCCCGGTCAGGGGCGCTCAATCGCAGAAAAAAGGCGGGTGACCGCAGGGTCACTCGCCTTTTGTGTTACTGTTTGTGGGCGCGCCAGTACGCCTTTGCCTCGTCGATGGCCTTTTTGAACGGCCCGGAGGGGTAGGTGCTCTCGGCAATGTCCACGAGGAACTTGTACAGCTGGGGCCGTACCTCCTCGTACATCCCGAGCCGGGTGTAAAGATCTTTGTAATAGCGGAACATCTGTAATTTGTTCTGCACGATGGTGGCCGGGTTGATCTGGGTGTGGCAGATGCTCTGAGGGTTCTGCACATAGTAGTACCCCGGCGTGCCGATGGCGACAAACACTTCCGCGTACTGGATATACTGCATGTTGAAGACAAGGTCTTCCGCCCAGCGCACCTCGCTGGTAAAACAGATGTCGTTGCCGGTGAGCAGGATGCGGCGGTAGAGTTTGTTCCAGAGCACGCTGTAAAAATAGGAGGCAGGCTTGTCCATCAGCCGGAGCGCGAAGTGGTCTTTGTCATACACGCCCGCGGGCAGGAAGCCATATTCCCGCACTTCCGGGGGCCGGGCCACGGTCATCACGCCCAGCTCGTCCTCCAGCTTTTCCAATACCTGTTCGGGTTTGGAAGCACCTGCCGGGATGACCATTTTGTAGGGCGCGATGACCAGGTCAGCGTGGTGCTCCTCGGCAGCGGCCACCAGATGCCCGGTGTAATCCGGGTCAATGTAGTCGTCACTGTCCACAAACTGGATGTATTCGCCGGTGGCCAGTTTCAGGCCCAGGTTCCGGGTGTCCGAGACGCCGGAGTTGGACTTGTCCACCAGAATGATGCGGGAATCCTTTTTGCGGAACTCTTCGCACACGGGCAGGCTCTGGTCTTTGGAGCCATCGTTGAGGACGATGATCTCAAGGTTCTGGTAAGTCTGGGCGCAAATGCTGCTCAGGCACCGGGCCAGATGGCTCTGGGCGTTGTAAACGGGCAGGATGATGCTGACAAGCGGCTGTTTCATGGCGGCGTCTCCTTTTTGTTGTAGTCTGGTGTTTTTCTGTTATGATACTCTCGCTGCCCGCAAAATGCAAGCGGTGCGGCACACAGCCCGGAAAGGGGGCTTTTGGAAACCATGATCTTTCACATTGCAGTGTGCAGCCCGGACCCGGTGCTGCGCGGCCGGGTGGAGCGGCAGTGTCTGGAATATTATGCCCGCCGGGCGGATGCCTGCATCGTGGAGCAGCTGCCCGGGGTGGACGCCCTGCTGGCCCGGGACGCCGAGGGCACCCGGTACGAGCTCTACCTTGTGGAGCTGACGGCGGGCAACGCCCCGGCGGGCCTGAAAGCCGCCGATACCCTGCGGCGGCACGGCGCGCGGGCCCCGCTGGCCTTTTTTGCCCACACGCCCGCCCACGCCTACAATGCCTACCGGGTGGACGCCATGCAGTACCTGCTGCTGCCGTTCCGCCCGGAGCAGTTCACCGCCCTGCTGGACCGTGCCACTGAGCCGGAGTACGGCCCGGTCATCGCGGTGTCCACGGCGGCGGGCCTGCGGGCGCTGCCCTTTGCGAACATCGAGTATCTGGAGTGTACCCACCATGTGGTGCATTTCCATCTTGCCACCGGGGAGGACGTGCCCTCCCTCTCTCTCCGGGTGCCCTTTGCGGAGGTGGCAAAGCCCCTGCTGGCGGACGACCGCTTTTTGCAGCCCCACCGCTCCTATGTGGTCAATCTGGCCGAGGCGGACCTGCTTTCTGCCGGGGAGCTGCGCATGCGCAGCGGGGCCCGCATCTCCATCCCCCGCGGGCGGGAGGGTGCCGTGCGGGACGCCTTCCAGCAATGGGTGCAGCAGCAGAAATACAGCCTGAAATAACAGCACGCCGGTGCTCCCACAGCGGGAACACCGGCGTGTTTTTGCGGAAAAATTTCTCAGATCTTTGTCCAGTCCAGTGCGGTCCAGTCCGGCAGGAACTGGTCGCACACCTGCGCCATGGCAGGGGCATCGTCGGCACTGGCGGCGTCCTGCACGCCCAGCACGGTGAACCCGGCCTTGTGGGCAGTGGAAGCGGCGTAAATGGCGTCCTCGCACACGGCGCAGGCGGCGGGGTCGGCCCCGCCCAGCCGGTGCATGCACTCGAAGAACACCTCCGGGCGGCTCTTGTGCAGCACGCCCTGCGCCTCCACGATGAAGGAAAAATAGTCCGCGATGCCCAGCCGGGTGAGCACGGTGCGGCACTGGTCGGACCAGGTGTTGGAGCACAGGCACAGCCGGGCCCCCTCGGCCTGCAGCCTTGCCAGCAGGGTGCGCACACCGGGCTTCAGGTCCACCGTTTCGTACAGCTGGGCGATCACGTCCCGCATCACGTCGTAATATTCCGCCTCGGTCAGGGGCAGGCCGTATTCTCGGATGAGGTAGCGGGCACCGTCGGCCATGCCCATGGTCAGCAGCACGTCGTTCAGGTCTGCTTTGGGCGTGCGGCCATAGCGCTGCAGCAGCGCCAGCGGGGCACCCCGCCACACCACGGTCATGCTGTCGGTGAGGGTGCCGTCCATATCAAAGATCCATTGCTTGCAGCGCATGGGGCAAAGTTCCTCCTTCAAGATGATTCCTGCCCAGTATACCACGGATCTTAGCCGTATAAAAGCCGTGAGGAACCAAAAAACGGGGAGAAATTTTCCGGAAAATATGGTATAATTTCAGCAAAGACAGACAGGGAGGCAGGTAGTATGGAAAACCAAACCACTCCGTGCAAAGCGCTGGTGCTGGCCGGCGGCGGAGCACGCGGCAGCTATCAGGTGGGCGTGTGGAAGGCTCTGATGGAGCTGGACTGGCACCCGCAGATCATCACCGGCACCAGTGTGGGCAGCCTGAACGGTGCCATGTTCGTGCTGGACCTGTACGAGGTGGCGCGGGATATGTGGCTGACCATCCGCAGCAAGGACGTGATGGAGCTGCCCGAAGAAAACGCCGACCTGTCGGCCCTGCACAGTTTTCTGCGCAGCGTGGTGAAGGCCGGCGGTATGGACGTCTCGCCGCTGGAAGAGATCGTGGAACGGGTGCTGGACGAGGACGCGCTGCGCCGCGCCAACATCCGCTTTGGCCTTGTCACGGTGGAGCAGCGGGGCCTGAAGCCCCGGGAGCTGACGCTGGACGAGATCCCGGAGGGCCGGGTAAAGGATTACCTCATGGCCTCGGCGGCCTGCTTCCCTGCCCTGCGGGCGCGGGAGATCGACGGGGTCAAGTTCCTGGACGGCGGCTACAGCGACAACATGCCCACCGGCCTTGCCAAAAAGATGGGGGCCGACGAGCTGGTGTGCGTGGACCTGGAGGGGGTGGGCATCACCCGCCCCAACCTCACCGGTCTGCCCACCACCATGGTGCGCAGCTACTGGGAGCTGGGCGACATCCTGCACTTTGACCCCGATACCGCCCGCCGCAATGTGGAGCTGGGTTATTACGACACCCTGCGGGCCTTTGGCCGGGTGCGGGGCTGCGCCTATGCCGTGGACAACGGCCCAGACAGCAGCGCCGATGCTGCCGCGTTCCGGGCACGGTTCGACGCGGTGCAGAAGGCCGTGCGGGAGAAATACCCCGTGACCCTTACCGCAGACGCGGCCCTGCTGCTGGCCCGGATGAAGGACGCCGAGCTTGCCCCGCTGGAAACCGTGGCCGAGGACGTGGGGGTAGACCCCACGGTGTACTACACCACCCGGACGCTGGGGCAGGCGTTTCTGGACAAATGCGACCGTGCGCGCATGGCCGGGTTCGCCCCGTTGTTTGCAGGCAGTGCGGACGCGGGCCGGGCGGCGCTGGCAGCCCTGCTGCCCAATACATTCTTGCAGGCGCTGGTCTGGCAGGCCCTGACCGCGCCGGAACTGCCGGAGGTGACCGAACATGAAGATCTGTAAAGGTGTTTCTGCGTCCCCGGGCCTTGTGCTGGGGCAGGTGAGCCGGTTGGAACGCCATGTGGAAACGTTCAGCACCGGGCCCTTTGACCCGGAACGGGAGCTGCGCCAGCTGGAAGATGCGGTGCGCACCGCCCAGAGCGAGCTGGACTCTATGGCAGAGCGGGCCGCTTCCACCGAGCAGGCCATCCTGCAGTTCCAGAGCATGATGCTGGACGACGAAGGCATGATGAACGAGGTGCGGTTCTGCATCAAGGCAGGCATCAGCGCCGCCGCCGCCATGGACAAGGTGGGCCAGCGTTACGCCGACCAGCTGGCCAACATGAAGGACAACCCCTACATGCAGCTGCGCAGCGTGGACATTCTGGACGCCACCAGCCGGGTGATCAACATTCTGGGCAACCGGCCCCGCATGTGGCTGGCACTGGACCACCCGGTGATCCTGGCCGCCGACCGCCTGATGCCCACCGACCTGTTCAGTGTGCCCTCCGGCATGATCCTAGGCGTCGTCACCACCGAGGGCAGCGGCCAGAGCCATGCCGCCATTATTGCCCGGGCCATGAACATCCCCGGCATCGTGCAGGTGGGGCCGGAGTTCCTGGACGACTGCGACGGCCGCACGGTCATTCTGGACGCCACCAAGGGCGAGTGCATCCTGGACCCGGACGCGGTGGCCCGCCAGCAGGCAGAAGCCCGCATCTGCGAGCTGCAGCGTGAAAACGAAGAAATGCGGGTGCTGGGCCGCCAGCCCGGCTACACCCGGGACGGCGCAGCCTTTGAGCTGCTGGCCAACTGCTTTGGCCCGGAGGATATCGACACCGCCATGCAGTCCGGTGCCCGGGGCGTGGGCCTGCTGCGCAGCAGCTACATGATGCTGCCCGGCCGCATTCTGGACGAGCAGGAACAGTTCTATTTCTATTCTTCCTGCCTTGCAGCGGCACAGGGCTGCCCTGTGACCGTGCGCACCTTCGATTTTGGCGCCGACCGCACCATGGCGGACGCCTATCAGGGCGTGCAGTCCTCCAAGCTGGGGCTGCGGGGCATCCGCAACAGCCTGCGCCAGCCCCGCCAGTTTGAAACCCAGATCTGTGCCCTGCTGCGGGCCGCCCACCGGGGCCCCCTGCGGGTGATGTTCCCCATGGTGACCGATGTGGAGGACTGGGACGCCGCCATGCACATCGTGGAGCACTGCCGCCAGAGCCTGCGGGAGCGGGGCGTGCCCTTCAACGAAAAGACCCCCTTCGGCGTCATGCTCAGCGTGCCGTCGGCCTGCCTGACCGCGGAGGAATTCGTGGCCCACGGGTGCGATTTTCTGGTCATCGGCACCAACGACCTGACCCAGTACACCCATGCCGCCGACCGGGAGCTGGCCAGCGCGGAGCGGTATTACCGCCCCGCCAGCCCGGCCATGAAAAAGCTCATCGCCATGGTCATGGAGGCGGCAAAGGCCGGCAACGTGCCGGTGACCATCTGCGGCCTGGCCGTGGGCAACCCGGTGAATACGGTGCAGTACCTGCAAATGGGCCTGCGCAGCTTCTCGGTGAGCCCGCAGAACCTGCTGCGTACCAAAAAGACCCTGCTGGAAGCCGACGCCCACCCGGACGACACCGAGCTGGAATAAAGCGATAAAAGAAAGGGGCTGCTGCACGCTGTGCAGCAGCCCCCTTTGTTTGGGGAACCTGCCGTGCATCTTGCGGTATGCACAGCAGGGGGAGATGGCTTTTATAAAAATGGTTCCTCAGTTCATGCGGCGGTTCTTGCGGTCCAGCACAAAGCCTGCGGCCAGCAGGAACAGGCCGCTGAGGGCAGAGCCCACCACTGCCAGCCAGTTTGCACCGGTCTGGGGCAGAGCGGCAGGAGCAGCAGCAGCGGCTTTCGGCTCTGCATTCTGCGCCACGTTCTGTGCGGCTGCGGTGGTGTCTGCGGCGGGCGTGTCAGCCGGTGCAGTGCCGTCCTGTGCAGGGGCATCCGGGGTCACGGCGGGGTCTGCCGGGGTCACCTCCGGGGTGGACGGGACGTCCGGCTTGTTGGGGCTGTCCGGCTTGTTGGGCGTGTCAGGCGTGTCCGGAGTTTCCGGGGTGCTGGGCGTGTCCGGTTCACTGGGTTCCGGGGTCAGCTTGGGCAGCACCACATGTTTGGTCTGGCCGCACTTGTCAATGCTGCAGATGTAGTCTGCATAGCCGTCCTTTTCCAGCGTGGGCTGTACGACCTTGCCCACCAGCTTCCAGTCGTGCAGGTCCTCGTCCTTCAGCTTTTTGGTGTCAATGTTGGGGTTCTCTTCCATGTACTTGCGGTTGTGGACGACCTTGGTGAGGGTGCCGTCGGCGATGGTGTGGCGATACTTGAAACGATTATGAGTGTAAGGATCCAATGTGCGCGGCAGTTCAAGTTTTTCTTTGGCAACGGAGCCATTATTATAGCAATTGACGATGGCGGAGTTGCGTTCGCCAAAGTAAGAGGAACCGTCTGCCTTGTAGCTGGCGCTGTCGGCAGGGACATACTGATATTCGACCTTGTATGGGTTATAGCTATAAGTTTCAGTTCCGGAACCGACCGCAGGGGCAGAGCCTTTTCCATAAATGTATGCGTTGACAACGGTATCGCCAGTGCTGCTGTTGATGTTGACGTTACAGGTAGTGTTAAAGTCGCTATCGCCACTCCACTTGTTAATCCTGCCACCAATCGCAGGGCTGTAGTTACCGGTTCCATCATATTGAGAAGAAAACGCAGGATCGTCGGAGCCAAAGGAATTGATCGCATTTACGGTGCCGCCGGTAATGTTGATGGTTGTTGTGGTATCATCGTGACAGCCAGCATTTCCAATCGCAGGACGATCATAGGAAGCAATAGCTGTAACATTGGCATTTTCTTCAATATTGATCGTGAGATCAGAAAGGCTGCCATCCCGACTAGTACCAATGGCGCAGCCGGATTCGCGGGTTTCTGCATGTACGGTGGCATTTCCGGAGATTGTAATAGTAGTAGGGTCGTTGGAGCAGCCGACTTGATCGCCATTTCCAATTGCAGCGGCAAAAGCAGAATAAGCATCAACAACGGCATCGTCCGTAATGGTGACGCTGTTTCCACTGCCGAAACCACCGCCGATTCCGGCACCACCCTCGGAAGCGGCAGTAACATGGGCATTGCCTTCAATGCGGATGTTTTTGCCGGTACCGCTGCAGCCGCCGCCAATGGCAGCAGAATTATGGTAGCCGCCTGCCAGCAGCTTGCCGGTAGTGTCCGCCTCGGTACCGGATTTTTCCGTACCGTTATCGTTCACATCGTCCTTGATGGTCAGGGTGCCCTTGCCGTATGCGTCCGCTTTTTCGATGGCGGCGTGTTCATCACTCCACTGGTTTTTAACCAGAACGGTGTTGTCGCCGTTCAGTTCAAGGTTGGTGTCGCCATCGCCCTTTATTTCAATCGCACCGGACTTGGCATCGGTGGTATTAACTTCAATGTGCACATTATCCAGGGTCACATCGGTGGTCTGATCTTTCGCCGTATCCACTGTGATGGTATTTTCGGTCTGTTTGCCGTAGCTGGTGATGGTGACGCCGGTATCGTCTTGGTGATCGTTTATCTCTGTGTTCTCCTGCGTAACATAGGTGATGCCGTCATCTTTGGTCTTTACCGTCACACTGCCCTTGTTCAAATCGTAAGTGTCCGCAAAGGCTGCCGTGGCGATGGACGAGACCATGGCCATCAACGCAGCTGTAGAAAGTACCCGCAAGGCAAGCTGTTGTTTTACGTTTTTCCGCATTACAAAACCCTCCAAACAAAAAAACTTACAGAGACGTGAATGTTACCGGGAACGATACCGAAAACCGGCGAAACCCGGAATTTCAGGGCAGAAAATCACATAGCTGTGCATTTTCATGCCCGGCGTCTCTTTGCGGCACAAGTATAGTGCTGCGCCGTGGAGAATGTCAAGACAAAATGCTGAATTTCCGGGGGGGGGGGTAGGCAATTTTGTGGAACGAGCACAAAATAAGCCGAAAATTTGCGACAGAATGACAGGGCAAACCTGCACAAAAATCCGGGAGATCTTTATGCGGGGCAAAAAATAAAAAATGGGCCCGGGAAAGCCCGCAGACTTTCCCGGACCCGTGGGTCGGAATGTTTCTTGGATGGAAGGTGCGCCGCCCGGGGCCCCGGTTATTCCAGATTGCCGGTCAGGGTCATCACGGCGGCGAGCACGGCCAGCGGGGCGGTCTCGCACCGCAGGATGCGGGGGCCAAGGCCAACCGTTTTGGCCCCGGCTTTGGCGGCCATTTCGGCTTCCTCGGCGGCAAAGCCGCCCTCGGCTCCGGTGATAATGGCGATCTTCCGCTTTTTGCCGTCGGCGGGTGCTGCCTCGGCCAGCAGCTGGCGCACCGGCGCGCCGCCGCACTCGTAGCAGAACAGCACAAGGTCGTACTGGTCAAAGGTGCGGCACACGGCCCCGAAGTTGGGCAGCGGCAGGGCCACGTCCGGCAGCACGCCCCGGCCGCACTGCTTGGCGGCTTCCAGCGCGATGCGGTTGTAGCGCTCGTTCTTCTGCTCCTCTTTTTTGGGGGCGGCCACGCAGTACCGGCTGAAGAAGGGCACCACATGGGCGGCCCCCAGTTCCACGCCGTGCTTGATGATCTGCTCCAGCTTGTCCTGTTTGGGGTAACCGGCCAGCAGGGTGACCTCCACGCTGGGCTCGGCGGCGCTGGGGTAGCCCGGCTCTACCGAGAATTCCACGCAGTCATCCCCGAAGCCGGTGATGGTGGCGGTGTATTCCACGGCGCTGCCGTCGCATAGAATGACAGTATCGCCCATGCGGGCACGCATCACGCGGGCCAGATGATGGGCATCGGTGCCGCGCAGCACAGCCGTGCCGTCGGCGATCTCAGTGGTAAAATAACGGTGCGGCATAGTTCCTCCTTATGCCTTTTTGCAGACGATGCACTCCCAGCCGCGCTTCTCCTTCACTTCCACAACGGCAAGGCCGGCGGCTTCCAGCCCGGCGATCACCTCGTCCTTGCGGCTGTCAATGATGCCGCTGGCAATAAAGGTGGCACCGTCGGCCATCAGGCCGGGTACGGCGGGGGCCAGGCTGAGGATGGCGTTGGCCACAATGTTGGCCGTGATGATGTCGTATTTGCCGCTGGCCTTGTCGGACAGGTCGCCCACCAGCACGGTCAGCTTATCCTGCACGCCGTTCAGGGCGGCGTTCTCCCCGGCGGTGCGCACGGCTACGGGGTCGATGTCCACGCCCTCGGCCACGGCGGCACCCAGCTTCAGGGCTGCAATGGCCAGGATGCCGCTGCCGGTGCCGATGTCCAGCACCCGTTCACCGCCCTGGACCCGCTCGTCCAGCGCTTCCATGCACAGGCTGGTGGTCTCGTGGCCGCCGGTGCCGAAGGCAAGGCCGGGGTCCAGCACCAGCTTGACGCGGTCGGTGTCGTACTCCTGCCAGGAGGGCACCACGGCCAGCCGCTTGCCGATCTCCAACGGGTGGTAATACTTGCGCCAGCCGTTCTGCCAGTCCTCCTGCTCCACACCCTCGGTCTCCACGGTGTAGGCGATGCCGGCAGCCTCCATGCGGGCAGAGATCAGGGCCAGGGTCTCCACGGGGGAAGCGCCCGGCTCCAGATACATGTGGATGATGACCCGGTCGCGGGGCTTGTCCAGCAGCTCCTGCTCGATCAGGTCCACATGGGCGATCTCGGCCACCTGCTGCTCGATGTCGCTGTAATCTTCGATATAGATGCCGCCCTCGGCGATCATGGTGGCAACGGCTTCGGCGTTGTCGGCGTCGGCCTTGGCCACGGTCAGGCGGATATCGGTCCATTCCATGGGGAAAACCTCCTTCAAAATTCTGTATTTCCTTATAATAGTATAGTACCCGATTCCCGTCTGGGATGCAAGCCTTTGGGCAAAATGTCGGAGAAAAGAAAAGATTTTTCAACATAAAGCCGAGGATTGTGCACGAAAACCAAAAAATGTTCACGCAAAATACGCAAATAAGGACTTTTGACGCAATTTGATAGATTTATCGCGGAAGGGACTTTCTTTTTTTGCAAAAGTATGTTAATATTCTATTACGGAATTATGGACGGCTTACAACCAGAGACTGTCTGTAAACACAAACATTTCTTAAGGAGGAATGTGCTTTATGATGAAGTATCTCCAGAAACTGGGCAAAGCACTGATGCTTCCCGTCGCTGTGCTGCCGATCTGCGGCATCCTGATGGGTCTTGGCTATGCCCTCGCTCCGGGCGTTATGGGCGTTCCCGGTGCACCGACTTCCGGTGCAGCATACACCGTTGGCTTCCTGCTGGTCAAGGCAGGCGGCGCTCTGATCGACAACATGGCATGGCTGTTTGCCATTGGTGCCGCTGTGGGCCTGGCCGACAACGACGGTACCGCAGGTCTGGCTGGTCTGGTCAGCTTCCTGATGATGCAGCAGCTGCTGAGCCCCGGCGTGGTCGGTATGGTGCGCACCCTGGAAGAGGGCACCGCTACCTACATCGCCTTCCAGAAGGTGGCCGGCAACTCCTTCATCGGCATCCTGGCCGCTATTGTGGGTGCTGCCTGCTACAACAAGTTCAAGAATACCCAGCTGCCTGATTGGCTGGCATTCTTCTCCGGCAAGCGTTTCGTTGCCATCGCTACCGGCCTGATCTCCATTCTGGTGTCCGTTGTTCTGCTGTTCGTCTGGCCCGTCATCTTCGACGCACTGGTCGCCATCGGCAACGGCATCGTTGGCATGGACGGCATCGGCGCCGGCATCTACGCCTTCCTGAACCGTCTGCTGATCCCCACCGGCCTGCACCACGCTCTGAACAACGTGTTCTGGTTCGACACCATCGGCCTGGGCGACCTGTCCCACTTCTGGGCAGGCGAGACCAGCGCAGATGTGAGCTGGAGCCTGGGTATGTACATGTCCGGCTTCTTCCCCTGCATGATGTTCGGTGTCCTGGGCGCTGCTCTGGCTATGGTCAAGACCGCTAAGAACAAGAAGGCTGCCATCGGCCTGGTTCTGTCTGCTGCAATCTGCGCCTTCGTCTGCGGCGTTACCGAGCCCTTCGAGTTCGGCTTCATGTTCCTGTGCTTCCCCCTGTACGTTGTGTACGCTGCTCTGTACGGCATCTTTACCGTCATCACCTACTACTCCGGTTTCCGTGCTGGCTTCTGCTTCTCCGCAGGCGCCACCGACCTGGTGTTCTCCGCTTCCCTGCCTGCAGCTGCTAAGACTTGGATGATCATTCCTCTGGGCATCGCTGCATTCGTGGTGTTCTACGCAGTGTTCTACTTCGCCATCACCAAGTTCGACCTGAAGACCCCCGGCCGTGAGGATGACGACGAAGAGACTGAGAAGAAGGTCGTTCTGGCCAACAACAACTACACTGAGGTTGCTTCTGCTGTTCTGGCTGCTGTCGGCGGCAAGGAGAACGTGAAGGACGTTGGCTACTGCGCAACCCGCCTGCGCTTTGAGGTGCTCGACAACGCTAAGGTTGACGAGAAGGCTGTCAAGGCTGCCGGTGCTGCCGGTGTCATCCGTCCCAGCAAGAACGCTTGCCAGGTCATCATCGGCACCAAGGTTCAGTTCGTCTACGACGAGCTGAAGAAGATGCTGTAACTGGCACTTCGGTAAAACAAAACAGGCGCGGAGGGCTGGTTGCCTCCGCATGACACCGCCGGGGGCGGGCGCAGAAAGCGCCCGTTCCCGGCGGCTTTTTGTTCACACAAACCGCTTTTCTTCCAAAATGGAACGTGTTATACTCAGATCAAATGGATGCGGCTTCCCCGCAGGGAGGCGGCCGCTGAGAAGAACGAGGTGTTTTGCATGATCATTCAGAATGCACTGGTTTATACGCCGCGCCACACCTTTGAGCGCGGTACGCTGTTCATCCGCAACGGGCGCATCGTGCCCTTTGCCGCCCCGGAAGCGGGCGAAGAGGTGATCGACGCCGAGGGCCTGTATGCCCTGCCGGGTCTGGTGGACATCCACTTCCACGGGGCCATGGGCAAGGACTTCTGCGACGGCACCGAGGAGGCCATTCAGACGCTGGCCGACTTTGAGGCCAGCAAGGGCGTGCTGGCCATCTGTCCTGCTACCATGACCTACCCGGAAGAGTTTTTGAACCATGTGATGGACGCCGCCGCCGCCCACAAAAACGGCAAGGGCGCAGATCTGGTGGGCATCAACATGGAAGGCCCCTTCATCAGCCCCAAGAAGGTGGGTGCCCAGAACCCGGAGTATGTGCAGGGTGCTGACGCGGGGATGTTCCGCCGCCTGCAGAAGCGCGCGGGCGGCCTGATCAAGCTGGTGGACGTGGCCCCCGAAGAGCCGGGCAACCTGGATTTCATCAAGGAATGCCACAATGAGGTGCGCATCTCCATTGCCCACACCTGCACCGACTACGATACTGCCGTGCAGGCCTTTGAGGCCGGTGCCACCCACATGACCCACATGTACAACGCCATGCCCGGCATCACCCACCGTGCCCCCGGCCCCATCATTGCGGCACTGGAGCACGGCGCAGAGGTGGAGCTCATCACCGACAACGTGCACATCCACCCGGCCATGGTGCGGTTCACCTTCAACACCTTCGGGGCCGACCATGTGTGCCTGATCGCCGACAGCATGATGGCCTGCGGCCTGCCGGACGGCCAGTACAGTCTGGGCGGACAGGCTGTCACGGTCAAGGGCCCGCTGGCCACCCTGACCGAGCAGCCCGGTACCATTGCCGGCAGCAATACCTGCCTGTACGACTGCATGAAGCGTGCCGTGCTGGAGATGAACGTGCCGCTGGAGAGCGCCGTGCGCGCCGCCAGCGAGAACCCGGCCCGGAGCATCGGCGTGGACAACGACTACGGCAGCCTGGCCGCCGGTCGTTACGGCAACGTGATCCTGGCCGACAAGGAACTGAACATCAAGGCCGTGATCCAGAAAGGGACCCGCATCGTATGAACAAGACCTTTACCTGGCGGCTGCTGACCCCCGGCGAGCTGACCGACGTGTATCTGCAGCAAATGCGCCGCGACTTTCCCGCCGGAGAGCTCAAGCCGCTGAGTATGATCCTGACCAGCGAGGCCGAGGGCCTTGCCCACACCTGGGGCGTGTTTGACGGGGAGACGCTGGCCGCCTACCTGCTCATGGTGCGCCCGGAGGGCAGTGCCATCAGCCAGCTGGACTATTTTGCCGTGGTGCCCGCCTACCGCGCGGGCGGCCTTGGCGCAAAGCTGCTGGCAGCCCTGCCGGAGTACGAAGCCGGGGCACAGGCCATCATCATTGAGGCCGAAATGCCCGAAAAGGCTGAGGACGAGGCCATGGCCGTGCGCCGCCTGGGCTTTTACGCCCGGTGTGGTGCCCGCGACACCGGCTACTATGAGCACCTGTTTGACGCATGGTTCCGCATCCTGGTGCTGCCCTGCCCCGGTGCGCCGGAGCTGAGCGACAAGGACGCGCTGGACGCCCTGGTGAGCTGCTACAAACGCACCATCAGCGAGAGCCAGTGGCGCAAATATGTGCAGTTCTACGCCCCGGACGGGAGCCTGCGCCTGTAAGGGAGACCCCGACGCAGGGACGGAAAGGTGAAACAGCAATTGCTGAAAAGGAGGTTTTTCTTATGACAACAAAAATGACTCGGCGCACGTTTCTGAAGGGGGCTGCGGCTGCTGCGGCAGCAGTGTCCCTGTCTGGCCTGCTGACGGGCTGCGGTGACCAGGAGCTGCCGGACAATGCAGTCCAGCTGGGCGTGTTCAACGTAAGCATTTACGGCCTGAATGTGAACCAGGGCGCGGAGCTGGGCGGCGACGCAGGTGCCATCACCGGCACCGTGAAGATCCGCTTCTCCGACAGCGGCAGCAGTACGCAGGCTGTGCCCTACCGGGGGATGTTCAACGCTACGGTCGGCAGCTCTAACCTGAACCAGGTGGCTCCCACCGGAACCCTGGTGGTCTCCGATGCACTGCTGGGCAAGCCCTTTGCCACCAAGGAAAAGGACCTGAAGCTGAGCTTCCCCGATGTGGCCACTCGAGAGGCCTACCAGAGCGGAAAGCCTGCTTACCTGACCATTACCATCAACAACATAACGGGTGTGCTGTACCTGGTAAAACGGGGCGACGGATACGTTGCCACCAAGACGGTCGGCTGATCGGATCAAGAACCCTTTGCCCCGGGCACTCTGGAAGGAGTGCCCGGGGCTTTTTGTCGTTCTGCCCAGGGGCAGAAGGATGGTTTTGGGCAATTTTTCCGGCAATGTAAAAAAAGGTGCTACGGTTTTCACCGCCAGTTTACAAGCTCTTTGCAAAGGCCCGGCCCGGCCCCCCAAAGATTTACCTGCATTTTGCCCTGCCATGGTCGAAGAAATGCTGCCGGAGGAATACAATAGAGCCGTTCCCAAGAAAAACACAAACACAACATAAATTGCTGCCGGGCGGGTGCCCGGCCCGATCTGGAGGAAAATATTATGAAAAAGATCACACGTCGTTCGTTCCTGGCCGTCTGCGGCACCGTGGCAGCCGCTGCTGCCCTCACCGCCTGCGGCGGTTCCGCTTCTTCTGCTTCCACCACCGCTTCTTCCGTGGCTTCTGCCGCTTCTTCCACTGCCGAGAAGGCAGCTGGCACCCTCAGCGGCAATGTGGCCACCGGCGGTTCCACTTCCATGAAGAACGTCATCGCTGCCCTGACCGAAGGCTTTGCCGAGGTGGAGCCGGGCGTTACCGTCAGCTATGACCCCACCGGTTCCGGCGCAGGCATCACCGGTGCCACCGACAAGACCCTGGACATCGGCCTGTCCTCCCGTGCCCTGAAGGACGACGAGAAGAACGATGTGGACGGCACCACCGTGGCGCTGGACGGCATCGCCATCATCGTGAATAAGGACAGCAAGGTGGCAGACCTGACCGTGGACCAGCTCAAGCAGATGTTCACCGGCGAGATCACCAACTGGTCTGAGGTCGGCGGCGACGACGGCGAGATCGTGCTGATCGGCCGTGAGGCCGGTTCCGGCACCCGCGACGGCTTCGAGAGCATCGTGGACGTGAAGGACAGCTGCAAGTACGCACAGGAGCTGACCGCTACCGGCGCCGTCATCAGTGCGGTGGAGGCCAACCCCCTGGCCATCGGCTACGCTTCTCTGTCTGCAGTAGGCGACACCGTGGCTATGGTCACCGTGGAAGGCGTGGAGTGCAGCGAGGACACCGTGAAGGACGGCAGCTACAAGATCCAGCGTCCCTTTGTGTTCGTCACCAACAAGAGCGTGGCCCTGTCGGAGCAGGCCCAGGCCTTCATGGACTTTGCCGCCAGCAAGGACGCTGCCGACCTCATCCGCACCGCAGGCGCTGTGCCCGTGAACGAGTAAAAGGCGCTCAGAGCCAGCTCGGCCGGGAGTTCCCCCGCGAAATTCGGGGCTTCCAGCTCCCGCCCTATTGCCTACGGCAACAGGGTCCCACCCTCGGATCATTCGCTGGTGAAACTCCCGGCCAAACTGACCCGGTAAACAGGATGGGGACAATGATAAAATTAGCCCACCGCGTTGGCCTGCCGTTTCTGCGAGCCAACGCGGCTTTTATAAAGGTTTTCAGCTATGAACAAAAAATCCTATCTGGCTCGGGTACGGCTGCCCCGCACCCCTGCCGACTGGCTGGAAGCGATGATGAATTTCATCTTCTTCCTGTGCGGCATGCTGGCGGTGGGCTGCGTGGTGCTCATCACGGTGTACATGGTCCTCTCCGGCGTGCCGGCCATCCACAAGATCGGCCTGTTCCGGTTCCTGCTTGGCACCGAGTGGGCCTCCACCGCCGCCGACCCGAAGTTCGGCATCCTGCCCTTTATCCTGTCCAGTGTGTACGGTACGCTGGGTGCCACCCTCATCGGTGTGCCCATCGGCCTGCTCACGGCGGTGTTCCTTTCCAAGGCCGCCGGGCCCCGGGTCCGTGACGTGGTGGTCACGGCCATCGAGCTGCTGTCCGGCATCCCCAGCGTGGTGTTCGGCCTGCTGGGCATGCAGGTGCTGGTGCCTGCCGTGGCAAAGACCTTTGGCAAGGCGTCCGGTGCCTGCCTGCTGTCGGCCATCGTGGTGCTGTCCATCATGATCCTGCCCAGCATCGTGTCCGTGTCGGTCACGGCCCTCAACGCCGTGCCGCCGGAGTATGAGCAGGGCAGCCTGGCCCTGGGTGCCACCGACACCGAGACCTGGTTCAAGATCAGCGTGCCTGCCGCCAAAAGCGGTATTGCCGCCGGCATCGTGCTGGGCATCGGCCGCGCCATCGGCGAGGCCATGGCCGTGATGATGGTGGCAGGCAACAGCCCCAACATGCCGGACAGCGTGTTCCGCAGCGTCACCTTCCTGACCACGGCCATTGCCAAGGAAATGAGCTACGCCGGCGGCCTGCAGCGGCAGGCGCTGTTCAGCATTGCTCTGGTGCTGTTCGTGTTCATCATGATCATCAATGTGGTGCTCAACGTGGTGCTGAAGGGAGGCGACCGCGATGCATAACGGGTTTTCGCCCTCCCGCCGCGCCTGGAACCGTGTGATGACGGTGCTGGTGTGGACGGCTGCCCTGCTGGTGATGGTACTGGTGGCAGGCATCCTGGGCATGGTGCTGGTGCGGGGTGTGCCGCACATCAGCTGGAACTTCCTCACCACCACGGCCAGCGTGCTGAAAGGCACCGACGGCATCCTGCCGGCCATCCTCAACACGCTGTACGTCATCCTGCTGACCCTGCTCATCGTGCTGCCGCTGGGTGTGGGCGCGGCGGTCTACCTGACTGAATACGCCTCCAACCGCCGTCTGATCGAGGTGATCGAGTTCACCAACGAGACGCTGGCCGGCATCCCCAGCATCCTCTATGGTCTGGTGGGCATGCTGGTGTTCAGCCAGGCGCTGGGCTTCCAGACCTGCCTGCTGTCCGGCAGCCTGACGCTGGTGGTCATGAACCTGCCCACCATCATCCGCACCACCCAGGAATCCCTGAAAACGGTGCCCCAGGGCTACCGCGAGGGTGCGCTGGGCCTGGGTGCCGGCAAGTGGCATATCATCCGCACCATCGTGCTGCCCTGCAGCATCGACGGCATCGTCACCGGCTGCATCCTGGCCGTAGGCCGCATCGTGGGCGAGAGCGCCGCGCTGCTGTTCACCGCCGGTGCGGCGGAAGTGATCGCCAAGGGTGTGGTCAAGGCCTACACCTCCAACGGTGCCACCCTGTCGGTGCTGCTGTACCTGCGCGCCTTTGAGGACGGCGATTTTGCCTCCGCCTGGGGCATTGGTGCCGTGCTGCTGGTGCTGGTGCTGGCCATCAACCTGGCGGCCCGGCTGGCCAAAGCAAAACTGAAACAGAAACAGTAAAAAAGCCTTTCCCCAAGGGGGGAGGTTTATAATAAGAGGTACTCTATGGAAAGCACGAATGTGCCGGTCATCTCGGCAAAAAACCTGAACCTCTGGTACGGCGACTTCAAGGCGCTGAAAAATATCTCGCTGGACGTGGGCGAGCGGGAGATCACGGCCCTCATCGGCCCCTCCGGCTGCGGCAAGTCCACCTTCCTGAAAACGCTCAACCGCATGAACGACCTTGTGCCGGGCGTGCGCATCGAGGGGGATGTCCGCCTCAAGGGGCAGGACATCTTTGCCCGGGACATGGAGCTCACCGACCTGCGCCGCCGGGTGGGCATGGTGTTCCAAAAGGCAAACCCCTTCCCCATGAGCATCTACGATAACATCACCTACGGCCCCAAGCTCCACGGTGTGCGCAATAAGGCAGAGCTGGATGAGCTGGTGGAAAGCTCCCTGCGGGGTGCGGCCCTGTGGGATGAGGTGAAGGATCGCCTGAAAAAGAGCGCCCTGGGCCTGTCCGGCGGTCAGCAGCAGCGGCTGTGCATCGCCCGGGCCCTGGCGGTCAAGCCGGAGGTGCTGCTGATGGACGAGCCCACCAGCGCCCTGGACCCCGGCTCCACCATGAAGGTGGAAGAGCTGATGAGCGCGCTGAAAAAGAACTACACCGTGGTCATCGTCACCCACAACATGCAGCAGGCTGCCCGTATCAGCGACCGCACGGCCTTCTTCCTGCTAGGCGAGCTGGTGGAGGTGGGCCCCACCAACCAGATCTTCAGCGCCCCGCAGGACAAGCGCACCGAGGATTACATCTCCGGCCGGTTCGGTTAAATCGAGGAGGAAAGACCAATGAGCATCCGCAAACAGTACGACACCGATCTGGAAGCCCTCAAGGCGGCGCTGGTGGAAATGGGCAGCAACTCTGCCGAGGCCGTGGAGGCCGCTCTGGAAGCCCTGTGCACCGCCGATGCCGAAGCCGCCCAGAAGATCGTGAAGGGCGACAGCCGCATCAACAACATGGAGCGGGACATTGAGCACCGCTGCATGACCCTGCTGCTGCGCCAGCAGCCGGTGGCCGGTGATCTGCGCCGCATCTCCACCGCCATGAAGGTGGTCACCGACATTGAGCGCATCGGCGACCATGCTTCGGACATTGCCGAGATCATCCCGCATCTGGTCACCGTGCGCAAGGAGGGCGACCCGGCGGTGAGCCAGGCCATCCGCATGGGGCAAAAGGCCCACAAGATGATCCTGGACGCCCTGGCTGCCCTGACGGCAGAGGACGAGCAGGCAGCCCGGCAGGTCATTGCGGCCGACGACGCCGTGGACTTTGACTTCAATGCCATCAAGCACACCCTCGCGCAGGAGATCGCAGCCGACCCCGCTAAGGTGGACGCTGCGCTGGACCTGCTGATGGTGATCAAATATCTGGAACGCATCGGCGACCACGCGGTGAACGTGGCCGAGTGGGTGCAATTCGTGCGCACCGGCCGTTACAAGGACGAGAGCATGTTTTGATCAAGCGATTTTCCTCATTTTCTTCCAGATGGGCCGCGCTGTGCAGTTCGTGCACAGGCGGCCCTTTTTGCTGGGAAAAATAATTCAAAAATTTTTATCATTTCGTGCAATCTTCCGGGACCGTGTTTCGTATACGAAGTGTAAGGGCCTTCAAGCAAGACCTGCAGTTCCCGTGCGGCGGGTGTCCGGCTTCCCCCAGTCCCCGCCCGCCGCACCGTTACAGAGGAGATCCAGATGATGCAGACCAAGAACGAGATGCTGGAGAGCCGCACGGAAGCCGTCAGCCGCGACGCGCTGGTGCGGGCGGCTCTGCAGGAGATCACCCAGAATTACCGCGAGGCCAGCCTGTCCAACGTGGCGCGGGCCTATGGCGTTTCGCTGGCATACGTCAGCGAGTGCGTGCGTGCGCAGACCGGCAAGACCTACAAGGAGCTGCTGCAGAGGCACCGCATGGAGACGGCGGCCCGCCTGCTGCGCCGCAGCGATCTGAACATCCAGCAGATCATTGCTCAGGTGGGTTACGAGAACACCAGCTATTTTTATCGTCTGTTCCACGAGCGCTACGGCCTGAGCCCCCGTGAGTACCGTCAGGTGCGCGCAGTCCGCAGCCGGACCACGGCCTGAGCATTCCAGGCAAGAGAATCACTTTCCCCCCTGAGCAGGGCACCGGTGTGAGACGCACGGTGCCCTGCTTTTTTGCAGTTGTGCCGATGCACAAAAAACTGGTGTTTTCTGGCAGAATGTAGTATAATAACAAGTGCAACAAAGCTGTGCCGCGCCTTCCTTGCGGAGAATATGCGGCAGGATAAGAGGGTGTAAACAGATGTTTCGTGGAGCAGTGAGAGGAGATCTGCCGCAGATCCTGCAGATCTATGCCCATGCGCGGGAAGCCATGGCGGCTTCGGGCAACCCCACCCAGTGGGGCGACAACTTTCCCCCGCAGGAGCTTCTGGAGGAGGACATCGACTCCAACCGGCTGTTCGTGGATGTGGTCAACGGCCAGCTGCTGGGCGTGTTCGCTTTCATTCTGGGGGTGGACCCCACCTATCAGGTGATCGAGGACGGAGCATGGCTGAACGATACCCTGCCCTATGGCACCATCCACCGGCTGGCCTCCTCCGGCAAGAGCAAGGGGGTGGCTTCGGCGGTCATCGAGTGGTGTCTGGAGCACTGCCAGAGCCTGCGGGCGGACACCCATGCCGACAACCAGATCATGCAGCATCTGCTGGAAAAGAACGGCTTTACGCGCTGCGGCATCATCCATGTGGCGGACGGAACGCCCCGCATCGCCTACCAGAAGCTGGCCCTGACCCAGCAGCACAGCTGAGCCAAAAACACAGCATAGCACCCTTTGCCCCGAGGGCCCGGCCCCGGGGCAGGGGGTGTTTTTTTGTCGTCAAAACTGCAAAACTGTATTTTATGCAAATACAGTTTTCGGGGCGAAAAAATAAAAGTTCAAAAAAATTGGAAAACGAGAGAGAAAAATGCCTGGAAATACTTCCTCTTTTGGGCCGTCTGTGCTATAATGACACTTGTTCTTGGGTAAGAGACAGAAAGCTGTACGCATGAGGCGTACAGCATAAAGAGGAGTGTTATCATAGTATGAAGACCCTGAAAGCTGCTGTTGCAAAATACAACGGCATCAGTCTGATCCTGCGCATCCTCGTCGGCCTGGCAGTCGGCGTGGTGCTGGCACTGGTGGCCCCGGGTGCCGGTTGGGTGGCTGAGTTCGGCAACCTGTTCGTCGGCGCATTGAAGGGCATTGCCCCGGTGCTGGTGTTCGTGATCGTGGCAAGCGCCCTGGCACAGGGTTCTTCCAGGCTGGACCGCCGCTTTGGCACGGTGATCTGGCTGTACATGCTCACCACCTTCCTGGCCGCTGCCATTGCGGTGATGACCAGCTTCCTGTTCCCGGTGACCGTCGTGCTGGCCGATGCCGCCCAGTCCGACGTGGTGCCCCAGGGTCTGGGCGAAGTGCTGAGCACCCTGCTCACCAACTTTGTGGCCAACCCCGTGGCGGCCATCATGAACGGCAACTACATCGGCATCCTGTTCTGGGCCTGCATGTTCGGCATTGCCATGAAGGGCATCGGCTCTGAGAGCACCAAGATCTTTATGGCCAACACCGCCGATGCGGTGTCCCAGATCGTGCGCTGGATCATCAATCTGGCACCCTTCGGCATCATGGGTCTGGTGTACACCAACGTTTCCGGCAA
>ENA-ORLY01001891-ORLY01001891.1-human-gut-metagenome-genome-assembly--contig:-NODE-1891-length-22599-cov-8.787230_pt1 | contig 22599 bp, 19 predicted proteins | sample MGYA00243071_ERZ508832 | MGnify/ENA primary metagenome ERZ508832 (study PRJEB26277, sample SAMN04329777) | human gut metagenome | biome: human-associated habitat | host: Homo sapiens | place: USA... | reverse complement strand
TTGGCAACGCAGCTGCCGTGCCGCAGCTGCCGGAGCGGTGCTTAAGCCGCAAGGCGGGAATTGTGCGGTGTTGCCTTAATTGGGGGTAAGCGGACTGGGCGGCAGTGCGCTGCCGCAGCTTTTGCAGCCCTGCTTACAATATTACAAGTTTATCATAGCGTTTTTTAGCGGGTTATGCAAGGCAGCGGGCACGGGATGGTCAAAATAATTTTACAATTCCAACATAAATTTATGGTATAATACCACTTACGTTAAAAAGATGAGGAGAGTTTTTAAGATGGCATGGGTCACAAAAGACAGCGTTGAACAGTATGAAACGCCCGAATCGAAAAAAGAATATACCAAACAGGAAAAAGCTGCCAACTGGTGGTATTACCACAAGCTGTACGTTGGCATTGCGGTCATCGCCGTGGTGCTGGTGGTGTGGATGGTGCACGATGTTGTTACCCGGGTGCGGCCGGACTACCGCGTTGGCTATGTGGGCAGCAGCAACTTGCCGACAGATACGGTAACGGCCCTGGAAAACACGCTGGCCGCCTACTGTGATGACCGCAATGGCGACGGCAAGGTGGTAGTGGAGCTGGTGCAGTATAACCTGGATTTTGATTCCGAGAGCGAAAACACCGATGCATACACCCAGATGGCTGATGTGACCCGGCTTTCGGCGGATTTATCCAGTGAGGATGGGCCTTACATTTTTATCATGCAGGATACCGATTACGCGCAGCAGTTTGCGGAAACCACCGGCGATTTGCAGTACCTGGACGGCACCATGCCCGACACGGAGAATGTGGATGAAAATGATAATGTGATTGTGGACTGGACCAAGATGGTTTACCGCTGGACGGACTGCCCGGCTCTGACCGGTCTGGATTTGGGCACCTACACCGGCCTGACGATGGTGGATGACCTCCAGGGCGAAAACCAGGACATCATGAAAAACACCTACATAGGCCGCCGCGCGTATTATACCGACAAAACCGCGCTGGAAAGCGAAACCTATGATGCCCTGTGGAACATCTTGACCGCGGGTGCCGTTTCCACCGTGGGGCAGCAGTGATGCGCTACCGCCCGGTAAAAAAGCCGGCCCCCATGCCGGAAAACCCCTACCACCGCATCTTTACCCCCATGCCAAGCTTTGAGGATCTGGTGCGGAAGGCGAGGGAAGAGGAAAAGAAATTAAAAAGTAATAAAGAATAAAGAAAAATGAAGGTGTGCCTGCGGCACGGATTGAGATATCAGGCTGCGGGCACGCATAAAAGAATGGCAGGAAGTTTATGTTTTCTGAGCGGCGCTGCGCGCCGCGGTCCACCAAAATTATTCATTATTCTTTATTCACTATTCTTTCAATCAAAAAGCAGGGCTTCGGCCCTGCTTTTTTGCTTTTTTTGATGGTGCCCTATTGCGATACAGACCGTTTTATAGTATAGTAAAATATGAATAACCATGGAATGTGAGGAACCTGTCTATGGATCAGTTGCAGCAGGCCCGTGCGCAGATTGACGAGATCGACGCAAAGATGGCCGCATTGTTTGAACAGCGTATGCAGGCAGTGGGCCAGGTGGCACAGTACAAGGCGCACACCGGCAAACAGGTGTTTGACCCGGCACGCGAAGCCCTTGTGCTGGAAAAGAATACCGCCCGCGTGCAGAACTCGGAACTTCAGCCCTATTACCGCGAATTTTTGAAAAAAGCGCTGGCGGTTTCCCGCGCGTACCAGCATGTTCTGATTGGGCAGGATGTTGCCGCCTACCAGGGGGTGGAGGGCGCGTGGTCCCACATTGCGCTGCGTCAGCTGTTCCCCTTTGCCAAGGCACAGGCATACTCCACCTGGAACGAGGTGGTGGAAGCTGTGGAGCGGGGCGATGCTTACTGCGGCGTTCTGCCGTTTGAAAATTCCAACGCGGGCGATGTTTCCGCTGTGCTGGACCTGCTGTATGCCCACCCCGGCCTGAAAGTAGCCCGCATGTGCGACCTGCCCATCCGGCAGGACCTGCTGGCGTTGCCGGGCGCGCAGCTGAGCGAGATCAAAACGGTCATCAGCCACCAGCAGGCGCTGGCGCAGAGTGGGCCATTCTTGAAACTGCACCACTTTGCCACCAAAGCCTGGGGCAACACAGCGGATGCCGCCCGCTATGTGGCGGAACAGGGTGACCAAACCCTGGCAGCTATCGCTTCCGCCGAAACAGCCAAGCTGTACGGGCTGCAGATTTTGGCCGAGGGCGTGAACGAGGACGGCGACAACACCACCCGCTTTATCGTGATTGAAAAAGAGGGTGCCCAGCGGCAGCCGATCGCCGCCGCACCGGGGCAGCGGCTTTCGATGCTGTTTACGGTGGACCACAAGCCGGGGCGGCTGGCGCGGGTGATCCAGATCATCGGCGAGCGCGGCTTTAACATGGAAACCATCAAAAGCCGTCCGTTGCCCCATGTTCAGTTTGAATATTATTTTTATGTTCAGCTTGTCTGCCCGGCCAATGCCGCAACGGACGATTGCGCCAAGCTGGTGCATGAGCTGGAAAACGTGTGCCGCACGGTGCGGATACTGGGTGTATTTGACCTGTAAATGACGGAAAAACACGGGAGGAATTGTTATGAAATTGACCATGCAGCTTGGCAGCCGCAGCTATGATATCATCCTGAAAAGCGGGTGCCTGGCCAACCTGTACCAGTTTGCCAATGTTGCCAACCGCAAGGTGTTTATCCTGACGGATTCCGGCGTACCGGAGCAGTATGCCCAGACCGTGCTGGCCCAGTGCCCCAATGGAATGGTGTACACTGTGCCCCAGGGCGAAGCCAGCAAAAGCCTGAAAGTGTATGGCCAGGTGCTGCAGGCCATGCTGGAGTTCAACATGACCCGCAAGGACCTGCTGGTGGCCGTCGGCGGCGGCGTTGTGGGGGATTTGGGCGGGTTCTGCGCGGCATCTTATATGCGCGGCATTGATTTTGTCAACTGCCCCACCACCACCCTTTCCCAGATCGATTCCTCCATTGGCGGCAAAACCGCCATTGACCTGGGCGAAACCAAAAACATTGTTGGCGCTTTCTGGCAGCCCAAGGTGGTGCTGGTGGATTTTGATGCCCTGGCAACGCTGCCCCGCCGCCACTTTGTCAACGGCCTGGCGGAGGCCATCAAGGCGGGTCTGATTGCTGACCCGGAGCTGTTTGCCCTGTTTGAGTGTGAACACCCCGAAGAAAACATTGAGCGCATCATCTACCGTTCCCTGCGCGTGAAGAAGAACGTGGTGGAAAACGATGAGCACGAGCAGGGCCAGCGCGCCTGCCTGAACTTTGGCCATACCATCGGCCATGGCATTGAGGCTGTCAAGGGGGTGCGCGGCCGCCGCACCAACGGCCTGTTCCATGGCGAGTGCGTGGCGCTTGGCATGCTGCCTATGATCGAGGATAAATCCCTTGTGCGCCGCACCCGCGCCATCTACCGCACTTTGGGCCTGCCCACCCGTACGGGTGTGGACAAAAATAAGGTGCTGAGCTATATGCAGCACGACAAAAAGAGCGCGGGCAGCACCATTACCGTCATCAAGGTGCCCGGCCTGGGCTGCTGGCGCGCCGATAAGATCCCCATGACCGAACTGCCCGCCCTGCTTGGCATCAAGGAAAACGAGGACTGAGCCGATGAAAAATACCTTTGGCAATGCGTTGGGCCTGACCATTTTTGGCGAAAGCCACGGTGCCGCTGTCGGCGCTGTGCTGGACGGCCTGGCCGCGGGGTTGCCGGTGGATGAAGCGTACATCGCCGAGCGGATGGACCGCCGCCGCGCCCGCGGAGATGGGCTTTCCACCGCCCGCACCGAGCCGGATGTGGTGGAGTTTTTGAGCGGTGTGGTCAACGGCCATACCACCGGCACCCCCATCACCATGATGATCCGCAACACCAACACCCGCAGCGGAGATTATGCAAAAACGGCGGATCTGCTGCGCCCCGGCCACGCGGATTACACGGCATATGCCAAATATGAAGGCTGGCAGGATGCCCGCGGCGGCGGCCACTTTTCCGGCCGCATCACCGCAGCCAGCGTGGCTGCGGGTTCGATCTGTGAGCACATTCTGGCACAGCGCGGTATTAAGGTGTATACCCACATTGCCCGCTGTGCCGGGGTGGAGGATGCTCCGCTTTCCAGCTCTGCCGGTTTGATTATGGCGGAACCACAGCCAGGCCATTTTGCCCTGTTGGACCCCGAAAAAGAAGCCCCCATGCAGGCAGCCATCCGCGCAGCCGGGGCCGAGGGCGACAGCGTGGGCGGTATTCTGGAAACTGTCATCACCGGGGTGCCCGCGGGCATCGGCGAACCGTTCTTTGACAGTGTGGAAAGTGAGATCGCCCACCTGGCGTTTGCCATCCCCGCTGTCAAAGGCATTGAGTTTGGCGCGGGCTTTGCCTTTGCGGACCTGCGCGGCTCCCAGGCAAACGACCCGTTTACCATGCGGGACGGCAAAGTGGTAACGGCCACCAACAAAAACGGCGGCATCAACGGCGGCATTGCCAACGGCATGCCCATTGTGTTCCGCACGGCGGTAAAGCCCACCCCCAGCATTTATAAAGAACAGGATACCGTGGATTATATCGCCAAGGCAGATGCAAAACTGCAGATCAAGGGCCGGCACGACCCCTGCATTGTGCCCCGTGCTGCTGTGGTGCAGAACACCCTGGCAGCATTTGCCGTGCTGGACCTGCTGACCGTGCGTTACGGTACGCTGGGGCAAAAGTAATACAGCTGAAGCAAACAGAAAGGAAGCGCAACATGGAATACGGTCTGATCGGAGCCAAACTGGGCCACAGCTATTCCAAAATCATCCATGAGGCCGTGTGCGGCTATTCCTATGAGCTGCATCCGCTGCCCACGGAGGAAGAAGCCCATGCCTTTATGCAGGCAAAGGCGTTCAAAGCCATCAATGTTACCATCCCGTACAAAAAGCTGGTCATCCCATATTGCGATGAGGTGAAACCACGTGCGGCGGCCATCGGCGCAGTGAACACCGTGGTCAACCGGGATGGCAAGCTGTATGGCTATAATACGGATTATACCGGCTTTGCCTACCTGGCCCGCTGCCACGGCGTGAAGTTTGCCGGGGCTGTGGTGCTGGTGCTGGGCACCGGCGGCACCCACAACACCGTCACGGCTGTCTGCCAGGACGCCGGAGCCAAACAGGTGCTGACCGCCAGCCGCACCGGCAAGGACGGTGCCCTGACCTATGAGAAAGCCCAGCAGCACCCGGAAATCAATATCATTATCAACACCACCCCGGCGGGCATGTACCCCAACAACGGCAGCTGCCTGCTGGACCTGCGTGCCTTCCCCAAGCTGGAAGCCGTGCTGGACTGCGTTTATAACCCGTTCCGCACCGAACTTTTGCTCCGTGCGGAGGAACTTGGCGTGCCCGCCTACTGTGGGTTCGAGATGCTGGTGGCGCAGGCAGTGTACGCGGCGGAGCACTTTACCGGCCAAAAGCTGCCGGAAGCTGTGATCGCTGACACCCACCGCAAGCTCAAGCGAGATCTTTCCAACGTGGCCATCATCGGAATGCCGGGCTGCGGCAAGTCCACCATCGGGCGTGCCCTGGCCAAAACGCTGGGCAAAACCTATGTGGATCTGGATGAAGTGATCGAGAAAAACACCGGAATGCCCATCCCGGATATCTTTGCGCGTGAAGGCGAGGCATCGTTCCGCAAGTACGAATCTCAGGCTGTGGCGGAGATCAGCAAGCAGACACGGCAGGTCATCGCCTGCGGCGGCGGGGTGATCAAAACACCGGGCAACGCCCGCGCCCTGCGCCAGAACGGCCCTGTGCTGTGGGTGCAGCGCCCGGTCGAACGGCTGGCAACCGGCGGGCGGCCGCTTTCCACCGGGCTGGACGCCCTGCGCAAGATGGAAGCCGAGCGGATGCCGCTTTACCGCGCAGCGTCCGATGCCGCGGTGGATAACACCGGCCGCCTGGAAAACACAGTAGAAACCGCCGTGCAGGCGTTTGAAACAACATTTGATGCCTGAACGGCACGAAAGAGGGGAACACCGTGGAAGCAACCGTTGCAGCCATTGAACCGGGCCGCCTGGCCGGAACCGCTGCAGTGCCGCCCAGCAAAAGCGCGGCACACCGCGCTGTGGTGTGCGCGGCCCTGGCCGCCGGTACCAGCCACATTGGCAATGTGGAATTTTCGCAGGATATTCTGGCCACGTTGGGGGCTGCCCAGCAGCTGGGGGCCAAGGTGGAGCGGGGCGAGCATGAGCTGACCATTACCGGCCGCGGCAATGCGGACGGTTTTGCCACCATTACCCGCCCGGTGTTCTGCAACGAAAGCGGCAGCACACTGCGCTTTATCCTGCCGCTGTTCAGCCTGACGGCCCAAAAAGTGCGCTTTACCGGCGCAGGCCGCCTGATGCAGCGCCCGCAGGAAATTTATGCCCAGCTGTTTGAGCGCCAGGGGCTGCGTTTTGAACAGAACGAACAGGGCATTACGATTTTTGGCCGCCTGTGCCCCGGTACCTTTACGCTGCCGGGCAATGTGTCCAGCCAGTTCATCAGCGGGTTGCTGTTTGCCACCCCGTTGATGGAAGCCCCCAGCACCATTGAGGTGCGCGCTCCCTTTGAAAGCCGCAGCTATGTGGACCTGACCACAGACGCGATGCAGAAATTTGGCGTTAAAGTTTCGGTCCGCGCCCGCAAGGATGGCTCCGCCACCTACAAAGTGGCAGCGCCGCAGCATTATGCGGCAGCAGACATGGATGTTGAAGGCGATTACAGCCAGGCGGCGTTTTTGGCCGTGCTGGGCAGCACTGTGGGCGGCATTACGATAACGGGTCTGCCCTCCGGTTCCCACCAGGGAGACCGGGTGATCCTGGATATCTTAAAGCAGTGCGGCGCAAAGTTTGAGCGCAGCGGCAGCCATGTGACCTTCCATCGCAGCCTGCTGAAGGCGGTGGAGATCGACCTGGCCGATTGCCCAGACCTTGGCCCGGTGCTCATCGCACTGGGGTGCTTCTGCAGCGGCACCACCATCATCCGCAACGCCGGGCGGCTGCGCATTAAAGAGTGTGACCGCATTGCCGCTATGCAGGAAGAGCTTGCCAAGATGGGCGGCACGGTAAAAGCGGACGGCGATACCCTGACAATTGAGGGCTGCGCCCTGCACAAGCCCACGGCGCCGCTGAACGGCCATAACGACCACCGCATTGTAATGGCAATGGCCGTTGCTGCCCTGGCCGCAGGCCAGCCGGCGGTCATCGAGGGGGCCAACGCGGTCAACAAAAGCTGGCCGGATTTCTTTGAGGTCATCAAGGGCCTGGGGGCCCATGTAACAAATCAGGGGTGAAAGCAAAATGGACGGGATGGATAAAAACAAAACGTTTTTAATTGTGGGCCTGGGCCTGCTGGGCGGCAAATATGCCCAGGTGCTCAGCCAGAAAGGCTACCGCGTGACCGGCATTACCCACAGCCAGAGCACGCTGGATTATGCGCTGGAACACGCCTATATCTGCGAGGGCCGCAACGAAAACTTTGACGACCTGGTGCAGAACGCGGATTACATCATCTTTGGCCTGTACCCCACTGTGCTGCTGGAATGGGTCAAGCAGTACGGCCAACTGGTCCGCCCCGGCACGCTGATAACTGATGTTTCCGGCGTAAAGCGCGGCGTGGTGGAGCCGGTGCAGCAGATGCTGCCGGAGGGCGTGGAGTTCATTGCCAGCCACCCCATGGCCGGCCGTGAGACCAGCGGCGTGGCCCACAGTGCCGAGGTAAACTTTGCCCCGGCAAACTTTATCATTACCCCCACCGAAAAAAACACCCCGGAAGCCATTGAATGGTGCCGTACCCTGGCCCGCACACTGGGGTTTGCCCGCATTAGCGTGCTCAGCCCGGCAGAGCATGACCACATGATCGGCTATGTCAGCCAGCTGTGCCATGCCATTGCCGTCAGCCTGATGTGCGCCAGCGATAACACCGAGCTTGCCAAGTATACCGGGGACTCTTTCCGCGACCTGACCCGCATTGCGCGCATCAACGATAAAATGTGGGCGGAGCTGTTCTTGTGGAACAAGGATAACCTGATTAGTGAGATCGATATGTTCAGTGATGCACTTGCCACCATGCGCCAGAAACTGGTGGATGACGACCGTGAAGGGCTGGAAAAAATGTTCCGCCTTTCCACCGAGCGCCGCAAGGCATTTGATAAAAAATAACCGGGAAGCCGGTCTGTTTTGCCGGAAGGGAGGCGGCCTTTATGCCCCGTAAAGAAGGACAGAAATTAAAGCTGCTTACGTTGTTGGAAATTTTTGTGCGGGAAACCGACGAAAAGCACCCCATCAGTGTGCCGCGCATGGTAGAACTGCTGAAAGAACGCGGCATTGTGGCAGAGCGCAAAAGCGTGTATGACGATATCCAGACCCTGAACGAAATGCCGGATACCCCCTTTGAGATCGTGCAGCAGCGCGGCCGCGGGGGCGGGTATTATATGGTGGATACCCCGTTTGAACTGGCGGAGCTGAAACTGCTGGTGGACGCTGTGTATGCCAGCAAGTTCATCACCGCGCGCAAAAGCAAGGTGCTGATCGAAAAGCTGGGGCGGTTCACCTCCCGCTACCGCCAGGAGGAGCTGGACCGCAAGGTGCTGGTTTCCGGCCGGGTGAAAAGCCAGGAGGAAAAGATCCTTTACAGCGTGGATACCCTGCACAGCGCCATCACCGCGGGCAACCAGGTGCGGTTCAAATACTGTGACTGGGATCTGCAAAAGCAGATGGTGCCCCGTCATGAAGGCCAGCTGTACACCGTCAGCCCCTGGGTGATGGTGTGGGAAAACGGAAACTATTATATGATCGCCTATACCGAAGGCCGTCTGAAGCACTACCGCGTGGATAAAATGCGCAAGGTGGAGCTGCTGCCGGATACCGAACGTGAAGGCGCTGAGGAATACGCCGAATTTGACGTAAACCAGTATATGCAGCAGATGTTTGATATGTTCAACGGCCCGGTGCGCAAAGTGACCATGCGGTGCGAAAACCGCCTGGCCGGGGCGATGATCGACCGGTTTGGCACGGGGGTTACCCTGGTGCGCAACCCGGATGGCGACCACTTTAATGTGGTGGTAAATGTGCAGGTCAGCCCCCGGTTTTACGGCTGGGTGGCCGGCTTTGGCACAGGGATCGAAATTCTGGACCCACCCAGCGTGCGTGCAGAAATGAAGAAAAAGCTGGATGAGCTGGAGGGCCTTTACCGCTGATGCAGACAGCAAAACAAAAGCTCAAACGCGCAGCACCGTGGCTGTTTTTGCTGCTGGTGCTGGCCGGGCTTGCCGCAGTGCGCGGTCTTGCCGCCAATTATGAGATCGGGTACGAGATCATGAACGGCGACTTCCAGAATTATAACCCGGTGCGCCACCTGCTGGCCGGGCAGATACCTTATCGTGATTTTACCGTCTACCTTGGTGCGGGCGAGCTGTACAGTGTGGGCGGTTTGCTGCTGGTGCTGGGCAACAGCTTTGGCCGCAGCATGTTTGCCACAAACTTTTGCACCTGGTTCTATTTTGAGCTGCTGGTGCTGGCGGTCTGCCTGGTGGTCATCGGCACTGCCCGTGCGGCCCGCGCGGCAGCGCTGGCGCTGTGCAGCGTGTTTTTTGCCTATGTGCAGGGGGCAAACCTGCCGTTTGCCGGTCAGGTGAACACCCTGCTGAGCTATGCCGCCGCCAACGGCAACAGCGCCCGCATGATGCGCTCCGCCGCTTTAACACTGGCGGTACTGGTCATCCTGCTGGGACTGCATTTCTGGCAGCAGGATACAAGCAGGCGGCTGCTGGCCCCGGCGGTGCTGGTGCCCTTTGCCGCAGGCTTTTTTGTGCCTTGGAGCAATGATATGGGCGGCGCTGCCTATATTTCCATTGCGCTGGGGTATGGGCTGTATCTCATCCGGCTGTATCGCAGTTCTATCGGTAAAATTGTGGTGCAGACACTGCGCTACATCGTTACCAGTGTGGTGGGGCTTGGCGTTTCGGTGCTGCTCATCAGCTGGGGGCACCCGCTGGCCTGGCTGCGCCAGACCCGCGGAACCAGCGCTTACCAGACTTGGTATTACGGCAATACCCTCAGCGACCGGGTGTGCAGCGTGGCAGACCTGCACTGGCCGGGCGCGGCAGTGTTCTGCCTTGCGGCGGCACTGGCGTTTGCCATCGGTATTTTTGTCTGCCGCAGCAAACGCTCTGCTGTGTTGGCGGCCGGGGGCTTTGCCCTGACACTGGGCATGGTGCTGTGGAACCTGCTGTACGGCATGGTCAGTGCCTCCAACAATGGGCCCACGGGCGGCGCGGCGGCACTGGCTGCCGTACTGGCCCCGGCGTGTATCATCAAAGCGGTGCTGCTGGTTTGCCAAAAGGTAAGCTTTCCGCAGGTTGCAGCGCGCATTGTGCCCGCAGGCTGTGCGGTGCTGGGGGCCGCTGTGCTGGCCATCGGCATGGCCGGGCAGGTGCAGACCCGCATTGGCGGGCACGAGGGCTATACCTTTGTGCCGGAGCTGGGCGGCTGGATCGGCGACCAGGCCGAAAAGCTGGCAACCGAAAAGGAACTGACGGCGGGCAAGCGACTGTTTGGCACCTATTCCAGCGCGCTGGAAGCCATGACTGGCCAGCTGCAGCCTACCGGCACGGATTACATCATCCATGCCCTGGGGGATCGCCAACGCCTGGCGTACCTGCAAACCTTCCAGCAGGGGGATTTTGACATTGTCGTGACCCCCAGCCCCAAGGTGGCCCCGCCGGAGCGGTGGAGCCGCAACGCCAACTGGTGGTTCTACCGGGAGCTGTACCGTTACTGGCAGCCGGTGGCAAACACCTTCCAGTCCGGCGGCATGCACCTTTTCTGGGAGCGCACCGGAACCGATAACAATCTGAACGTGGAAACCACGACCGCTGCCACCCTGCAGGGAGATGGCACTGTGCTGGTGACCGTAACGGCGGCGGACGCGGATTTTTGCGGTGTGGCGGATGTAACGCTGCACTATGGGCTGGTCAGCTCTGACAGCATGGACCACCCGTTTGACCGGCAGTTCCTGCATGTGACCTGTGTGACGGAAAACGAACTCTGCGCCGCCGCGGAACGCGACACCAACCAGGGCGATTTCTACCTGCCCACCGACCGCGACAGTTACGAGGTGCCTATCACCATTTCCAACGGTGTGGGGCAAATTCTGCTGACGGCAAAATCCGGCAGCGGCACCGTGTACCCGCAGGTAAACGCAGTTGAAGTGAATGCGACGTATCAGGATTGGGAGTACTTCTTCGAGTAACGCGGAAAAAACTGCAGGTCCGGCAGCGGGAGTGGAAAGTTGTAAAGGCAACACCGCACAATTCCCGCCTTACGGCTTAAGCACCGCTCCGACGGCTGCGGCACGGCATCTGCGTTGCCAAAATGCTCGATAATGTCGGGTTGCGGTACCCGCATCGTGCTTCGGGGGCAAAAGCCCCTCGCACTCTGCGACCGCTGCCCCTGCTTCGGTTCGCTGTTTCCGCCACTGGCGGCGCTCACCTTTGCAGCATCCAGTATTATCTGCGCTTTTGGCTTAGCAGCTGCCGCACCTCGCTCGCCGTATCGGCACTTAGAATTATGCGGTATTGCCTAAAATCTGCTTCAGCGCCGCAGCAAAACCGCCGTTGGTTGAAACCGGATGGATTTTATGATATACTAAAACGATTGAAATGTGGCGTACAGAGAGGGGGCAGCAGGATTGCTCAGTGAAAATCAGCGTATCAGGGGCTTGATCAGCAGTGTGATTGATATTGTGCTGCTGATTGCCGCATACCTGCTGGCCAATTTCCTGCGCTTTAACTGGCTGCCTTTTTTTGAGGAGGGCGGCGCCGGCCCGGCACTGGATATTGCCCGCAGCCCTATGGTTGCCCTGGGGTGGGCGGGCTACGCCGTGGTGATGGTGCTGCTCTATTGGAGCCGCGGGCTGTATAACCCCTCCCGCCTGCGGGGGCTGTGGCAGCGCAGCACCACCATTGCGTTCGGCAACGCGCTGGGCGTGGTGGGCTTTATGGCGCTGCTCTTCGTTTTCCGCCTGCAAAACTTCTCCCGCGGGGTCATGCTGCTGCTGTACGGGTTCAGCACCGGCTTTTTGATCTTCAAGCGGATGATCAAGCGCTGGTATGACCGTGCCCGCAACCGGAAAGGGGAGGACCTGCGCCATATCTTGCTGGTCGGCGGCGGCGATATGGCTGCCGAGTACCTGCTGGCACTCGAACATAACCCGTATTATGGCTTCCATGTGGATGGCTACCTGGCGCCTTATGCCAACCCGGACCTGGATGTGCGCTACCTGGGCGGATATGACAAAATGGAAGTCACGCTGGATGAACCCGGCATTGACGAGGTGGTGGTGGCCCTGGATGCCGCCGAGATGCACATGCTGACCCGTGCCTTTGCCGCCTGCGATAAGCACGGCACCCGCATTACCATGGTGCCGTTTTATAACGATTACCTGCCCGCCCGCCCCACCATTGATGTGCTGGGCGATTGTAAGCTCATCAACATCCGGCAGACGCCGTTTGATAATATCCTGAACGCCTTTATCAAGCGCGCCATGGATGTGGTGGGCAGCCTGGTGCTGATCGTGCTCACCAGCCCCATCATGCTGGGGGTAGCCATCGGCGTCAAGCTGTCCAGCCCTGGGCCGATTATCTTTAAGCAGGAGCGCGTGGGGCTGAACAAACGCCCCTTTATGATGTATAAGTTCCGCTCCATGCGGGTGAACGCCGCCGAGGATTCGGCCTGGAGCACCAACAGCGACCCGCGCAAAACGCGGTTCGGCAGCATTATCCGCAAATTCAGCCTGGATGAACTGCCGCAGTTTTTCAATGTATTAAAAGGGGATATGAGCCTGGTTGGCCCGCGGCCAGAGATCCCGTTCCATGTAGAGCATTTTAAGGAAGAAATTCCCCGTTACCTGGTGCGCCAGCAGGTGCGCCCCGGCTTGACCGGCTGGGCGCAGATCAACGGCCTGCGCGGTGACACTGATATTGCGGAGCGTATCCGTTATGATATCTGGTACATCGAAAACTGGACCGTTGCACTGGATATCAAAATTTTGTTCCGCACCGTGTTTGGCGGCAAAATGGTCAACGATGAAAAGATCCAGTAACCAACCAAAGGAGGGCTGAGGATGAAAAACGGCAAGCCGAAGGTAGCCATTGTGCATGACTGGCTGGTGGCATACGCCGGTGCAGACCGCGTGGTGGACTGTATGCACCATGTTTTCCCTGATGCACCCATCTATACCCTCGTCTATGACGAAAACAACATGCCTGCGTGGTTCAAGGATTATGATATCCGCACCACCTATCTCCAAAAGCTGCCTTTTGCCACCAAGCTGTACCGTGCCATGCTGCCGTGGATGCCCCGCGCGTTTGAAGCACTGGATCTTTCGGAATACGATATGGTCATTTCGTCCTGCTCTTCCTGCAGCAAGGGCGTGATCACCCGGCCGGACGCCGTGCATATCTGCTACTGCCATACGCCCACCCGCTATGTCTGGGATTTTTATTATACCTACCGCAACAATGCCAACGCGCTGGTGCGGGCGGTCATGCCCGGCCAGATGCTCAAGCTGCGCCAGTGGGATAAGTGCGCCGCGGACCGGGTGGACTATTTTATCGCCAACTCGCATTATATTGCCAAGCGCATCAAAAAATATTACCGGCGCGACAGTGATGTGATCTACCCCTGCGTGTATATCAACGAAGAACCCTTTGTGCCCAAAGAGGATTTTTACCTTGTGGTGGGCCGCTTTACCTGGTACAAGCGGATTGACCTGGCTGTGGCAGCCTGCACCAAGCTGAACAAGCCGCTGATCGTGATCGGCGGCGGCGGCGAGGGCGACAAGCTGCGCGCCATGGCGGGCCCGACCATCCGCTTTTTGGGCGGCGGCCTGAGCGACGAAGAGGTGCGCGGCTATTATCTGCGCGCCAAGGCGTTCCTGTTCCCCGGCGAGGAGGATTTTGGCATTACCCCTGTGGAAGCCCAGAGCGCAGGCACCCCGGTGCTGGCCTTTGGCCGCGGCGGCGCCTGTGAGACTGTGCTGGACGGCAAAACCGGCCTGCTGTTTGACGAGCAGACACCCGAAAGCCTGGAAGCCTGCATCCAGAAGTTTGAGACCGAAGGCGTGGCTTATCCCCCACAGCAGATCCGGGAACACAGCCGCAGCTTCAGCGAGCAGCGCTTTGAGGACGAGCTGCGGGATTACTGCACCCGCCGCTATGCGGACTGGCAGCGTGAGCTGGAAGCCTGCTCTCACCACGAAACCGCCAAGGAGGCCGAAGAGTGAACCCCATTGTGATCAATGGCACAGTGCTGTGTGACCCCATCACGGGCATTCCGCGCTTTGTGTATGAAGTTGTGACCCGGCTGGACCCCCTGCTGGAGGGCACCGGCCTGGATGTGCGGCTGTGCTACCGGGACGATGGCCGCCCGCTGCACCTGCCCGAACTGAAAAACATCAAAATTGTTCCGCTCAAGGCCATTAAGTATAGTTACAATCTGGTGGTGCTGCCGCGCTACCTGCGCAAACACCACGCCTTTTACGTTGGCCTTGCCAGCGATATGCTCATGACCCGCCGCAGCGTGGTGGTGCTGCATGATATCCGCCCCCTGGTAATGAAAACCGACCGTGCGTTTTTCCGCTTCAAGTTCTGGTTCCACTGCCTTTCCACCAAATGGTTTGCCCGGCGGGTGTTCACCGTCAGTGATAACCAGCGCCACCTGATCAGCGAGCGGTTGGGCATCCCACTGGATAAGATCGGTGTGACCTATAACGGCTGGGAGCATCTGCAGAACGTCCAGCCGGATATGACGGTGTTTGACAAGCTGCCCGGCGTGAAGAAAAAAGAATACTATTACGCACTGGGAAGCCTGGCCGGGCACAAAAACTTTAAGTGGGTGCGCGAGGTTGCCGCCCGCAACCCGGATAAAACCTTTGTTGTGGCCGGCGGCAAGGACCTTGCTGCCTTTGGCAGCGCCGAAGCAGATGCTGCCCAAAACACCAGCAATATCTTTTACCCCGGCTATGTGACGGACGGCCAGAACAAAGCGCTGATGCAGAATTGCAAAGGATTTTTGCACCCTGCTGTGTTTGAAGGGTTCGGCATTCCGCCGCTGGAAGCGCTCAGCCTGGGGGCACCCATCGCCCTGGCCCGTGCCAGCTGCCTGCCGGAGCTGTATGGCGATACCGCCCGCTACTTTGACCCCTATGACTATGATGTGGATCTTGACGCGCTGTTTGCCAAGCCTGCGGCCCCGCCGGACAAAGTGCTGGCCAAGTACAGCTGGGAGAAAACCGCACGGTTCTGGCTGGACGAGATCAAAAAGTGCGCGGAAGCGTAAGAGCAGTTGGGACAGCCCCCGAAAAATAGAAGCACATAACGGTTCGGCAGGGTGGGGCTGCCTCGCCCTGCAGGATAGGGAAATACCTCTTACGCAGGGGGACATGCGGTGCGCCTACGCTGTGCACAGATGTTACGTGCATCAAGCTGTATAACCCACCCCGCTGCATACCCCAAAATCATGCACCTGAAACACAAAAATCTACCCGCAAAAGGGAAGTGAATATCATTGGATAAAATAGCAGTTCTTATCCCCTGTTATAACGAATCTCAGACAGTACAAAAGGTTGTGATGGATTTCCGCCGCGTTCTGCCGGAAGCTACGATCTATGTGTACGATAACAACTCTACCGATGGCACGGCAGACCTGGCCCGCACAGCCGGTGCCGTGGTGCGCCACGAATACCAGCAGGGCAAAGGCAACGTCATCCGCCGCATGTTCCGCGAAATTGACGCCGAAGCCTATATCATGGTGGACGGCGACGATACCTACCCGGCGGAAGCGGCCCCGGAAATGGTCAAAGCCGTCACCGAACACCAGGCTGATATGGTGGTGGGGGATCGGCTTTCCTCCACCTATTACACCCAGAACAAACGCCCGTTCCACAATTTTGGCAACGACCTGGTGCGGTTTTTTACCAACAACCTCTTCGGCGGCCAAATCAAGGATATCATGACGGGCTACCGTGCGTTCAGCTACCAGTTTGTCAAAACCTACCCGGTGCTGAGCCGCGGCTTTGAAATCGAGACCGAAATGACCATCCACGCCCTGCACCGCAACATGCAGGTGGAGAATGTGATCATTGACTATCGTGACCGCCCCGCAGGCAGCGAAAGTAAGCTGAATACCTATTCGGACGGCTTCCGCGTGCTGCGCACCATTGCACGGCTGTATAAAAACTACCGCCCGTTCGGCTTTTTCAGCACCCTGGCTGCGGTGCTTGGCATTATCAGCCTGTGCTTTTTGGCCCCTGTTCTGGGCGAATATTTTGCCACCGGCCTTGTGCCGCGCTTCCCTACGCTGATCGTGTGTGCCTGCGTACTGGTGGCGGCGCTTTTGCTGTTTATTTCCGGCGTGATCCTTTCCAGCCAGCTGACAAAGGATGACCGCGATTTTGAATTCCACCTGCAGCAGGTGCAGCAGTGGAAAAACCGTTCCGCTGATCCGTTCAGCCATTCTGCCAAATAACAAGGAGGTTCCCCATGAAACAGTATGATTACCTGATCGTCGGCGCTGGTCTGTTTGGCGCAGTGTTTGCACAGCAGGCTACCAAGGCAGGCAAAAGCTGCCTGGTGATCGATAAGCGCGACCACATTGCCGGCAATATCTACACCGAAAATGTTGAGGGCATCAATGTCCACCGCTATGGCGCACATATCTTCCATACCAACAATAAAGAAGTGTGGGACTATGTGAACCAGTTCGCTGTGTTCAACCGCTATACCAACTCTCCGGTGGCAAACTATAAGGGCGAACTGTACAACCTGCCGTTCAACATGAACACCTTCAACAAGATGTGGGGCGTTGTGACCCCCGCCGAGGCCGAGGCAAAGATCGAGGAGCAGCGCGCTGCCCACTTTACCGCCGAGCCCAAAAACCTGGAGGAGCAGGCCATCAACCTGGTCGGCACCGATATTTACGAAAAGCTGGTCAAGCACTATACCGAAAAGCAGTGGGGCCGCCCCTGCACTGAGCTGCCGGCGTTCATCATCAAGCGCCTGCCGGTGCGCCTGATTTTTGATAACAACTACTTCAATGCGCTGTATCAGGGGATTCCCAACGGCGGCTACACCCAGATGGTGGCCAACATGCTGCAGGGTGTGGAAGTTCGCCTGGGTGTGAACTACCTGGCTAACAAGGCTGAACTGGATGCTCTGGCTGACCGTGTGATCTACACCGGCCCCATTGACGCTTATTTTGATTACTCCCTGGGCACCTTGCAGTACCGCAGCGTTCGCTTTGAAACCGAAACGCTGGCCTGCCCCAACTATCAGGGCAACGCTGTCATCAACTACACCGATGCCGAAACCCCGTACACCCGCATCATTGAGCACAAGCACTTTGAGTTCGGCTCCACCGAGCCGGGCACCAAGACGGTCATCAGCCGCGAATACTCCGCTGAGTGGAAGCCGGGCGACGAGCCGTACTACCCGGTCAACGATGACAAGAACAGCGCCCTGTACGCCAAGTACAAGGCACTGGCTGATGCCGAGCCGCACGTTGTGTTCGGCGGCCGCCTGGGCGAGTATAAGTACTATGATATGGACAAGGTAATTGAAAGCGCGCTGGCCTGCGTTGCTGTGCAGATGGATAAGATCAACCAGTACAAAGCATAAGGCAGGCGTAAACCAGGATTTATAGCAAAACCGCATGATTCCAAATACCGCTGCGGCGGGAATGATGCGGTGCAATTTGAGATAAAGGACAAAGCAATGACGGAATTGAGTGTTTCCATCCTGTCTGCCGACCTGGCCAACCTTGCCGCCGAAACGGCCGATTCTATGGTGTGCGGTGCAGACATGGTGCATTTTGATGTGATGGACGGCCACTTTGTACCCAACATCACCTATGGCGCGCCGGTGCTGAAATGCCTGAAAAAGGCCGTGCCGGAAGCATTTTATGATGTTCACCTGATGATCTCCGACCCTGCACGCTATGCACAGGATTTTGCGGCAGCAGGGGCAAACCTGATCAATTTCCACATTGAAGCTGTGCCCAACCATGTGGGGCAGACCATTGCCGCTGTGCGGGAGACTGGGTGCCTGGTGGGCCTGACCATCAGCCCGTCTACCCCGCCGCAGGCAGTGTTCCCCTACCTGGATGAACTGGACCTGGTGCTGGTCATGGGGGTGGAGCCCGGCTTTGGCGGGCAGAAGTTCATCCCCACAACCGTCAGCCGTGTGGCAGCCATCAAGGCAGAGTGCAACCGGCGCGGTGTTTCCCCCCGCATTGAGGTGGACGGCGGCATTAACACCGAAACCGCCTCCCTGTGCGCCCAGGCCGGAGCCAGTGTGCTGGTCATGGGCAGCGCGTTTTTTAAGGCGCAGGACCGTACCGCGCTGGCCAAACAGGTTCGGGCGCTGTAATCCCCAAAGGAGTATCCATGCCAAAACGTCATGATAAGATCACCAAAAGTGTAAACTATGATTATTATTGGGACATTTTGTTTTGCACTGTCCCGCTTTTGGCGGTCAGTTGTTTTTATTACGGAGCGCGCCCGCTGCTGATGATGGCGGCCGGGCTGCTGACTGCGTATGTGGCGGACTGTGTTGTTACCCCGCTGCATGCGGCGGGGTACCGCGCACATGAGCCTTCCAGCGAAGCTTTTGCTGCGCTGATTGTGCTGATGATGCCGGCTTCGGCCCCGTATTATATGGTGGTCACGGCAACGATCATTGCCGTGCTTGTCAAAGAAGCGTTCGGCGGAGAGGGACACTATCCCTTCCACCCGGCGGCGGTGGGATTGGTGGCGGCAACGCTGGCATGGCCGCGAGACATGTCGTCCTACCCGGCACCGGGTACAGTGCTGGCACTTTTCAGCAGCACCGGAGTGGTGCTGACCCAAGGCAGCAACACCACCCTGTCTGCCGGCGGCCTGCCGTCTGACAGTACCATCAACCTGTTGACCGGTAATGTGGCTGGGCCGCTGGGCTGCTGCGCTATTCTGGTCATTGTGGCCTGTGGGCTGTACCTGCTGGTGCGCGGCCACATGCAGCTTTCTACCTTTGTGCCGTACCTTGCGGTATGCGTACTGGTGCCCTGGCTGCTGCCCAACCTGAACGAACTTCCAGCCCTGAGTGCCCCATGGGAATATGTGCGCCAGCGCATCTACCTGGAAAAGTATATCCTGCTTTCCGGCAGCATGCTGTTTGGCGGGATATTCCTGGCGTGCGAGCCGGTGGTGCAGCCCAACCGCTGGAGCAGCCGTTTGATTTACGGCCTGTTCCTGGGCGCAATGGCAACGGCGTTCCGCTATTACAGCGTATACGAAACCGGCGTATGCTTTGCCGTTGTATTGGCTGGTGCTTTCCCCGAATGGCTGGACCGCCTGGCCCAGCGCGCAGAAAGGATCAGATTCATGCGGAAGGAGGAAAAGCGCCTTGCCCAACACAGAGAACCGTAAGAACAGCAACAAAAAGCCGACCCTGCAGGAACATTCCCAAACCGTTATCATCCCCCAGCTGACCCCCGAAATGCTGGAACAGGCGCGCCGCGCCGCAGAGCAGGGCAAAACCGCCGAACAGATCGAGCAGGAAGCCCTGGCCGCCGCCCAGGCGGAGCAGAAAGCGGTAGAAAGCAAGCAGGAAGCACCTACGGCCGAAAAGCCCAAAACGGTCCAGCCCACCAATAAGCCCAAGACCCGCAAAGAGGCCGAGGAAGAGCTGGCCCAGAATATCCATGATGACCACCTGTGGCTGAATAACCCCGTTATGGTGCGTGGTCTGGGGCTGGCACCCATTGTGGCGGCTGCTGTAAGCGGCCAGAATGCCTGGATGCTGTGCGCTGCCACCATTCTGCTTGTAACGGCAACCCGTATGTTGGCTGTGGCAATCTGCCACCTGACCGGCAACCGCTTCCGCGGTGTGGTATACTCTTATGCTGCCGCTATTGTGTATATCCCGGCTTATATCATTTTGTACAACCTGTTTGGGGCGGATCTTTCGCTGCTGGGGATCTATCTGCCCATGCTGGTAGTGGAGCCCGCCGTGATCAAACGTATGGAATCCAACGACCTGGAAACGGTGGGCGAGGCGTTCCGCCGCGGCATCAACAATACCATTGGTATCTGCTTTTCGGTGCTGCTGGTGGGGGTTGTGCGTGAACTGCTGGCGGAAGGCACCGTGTTCGGCAACGTGGTATTTCCCGTGGCGCCGCTGCCGCTGGCCGACCAGCCGGGCACCGGGTTTATCATCATTGGCCTGATTGCCGCCGTGTGGACCGCCATCGGCGGTGCCTATGTGCATTATAAGATCGAGGAGGTGCGTCATCTGTATGGCAATAAACGCAAGCGCTGAGCTTTCCGTTTTGCAGGCTGTGGCGCAGTTCCTGACCTACGCCGTCATGGCTGTGTTTGCGGAGAATGCAGTGTTCTTCCGCGCGCTGGGCGTTTCCCGACTGAACAAGCTGGTCAACGACCCCAAAATCAGCACATGGCAGTACTGCATTCCCATCATTCTGGTACAGACCATCAGCGCCCCCATGGGTTGGGCTGCCCAAAGCTTAGCGCTGCCCGCTTTGGCAAAGGTGCTGCCCGGCTGGCTGCCGGTCAACGCCCTGCGCCCGCTGGTATTTTTGAACTGCTCACTGATCGCTATGGGCATTGTGTGGCTGCTGTTGGGCCTGCTCCCCAAAAGCCGCGATGCCTGCCGCGAACAGCTGCCCGGCGCAACCTTCAACTGTTGCGTGCTGGGCACCCTGCTGGTTGCAGCCAGCCAGAACTATAACCTGCTGCAGTCCATCGGCTTCGGCTTTGGCAGCGGCGTGGGCTACCTGGTCGCCGTGCTGGTGGTGGATGAAGGCCGTCGCCGGCTGCGCAGCAAAGATATCCCACATATATTCCGCGGCCTGCCCAGTGTGCTGATTTATATCGGCATTCTCTCGCTGGCAATTTACGGGCTGGTTGGCACTGTGGATTGAGCCGCGCCCGGACGTAAAAAACGGCATCCGTGAAAGAGGAGTGATTACCATGCAGAATTGTTTTGTCCCTGCTGATATCCTGCTGCCCGGTGCAGCGACCCCGCTGGACCCGTGGGCCTGCATTGCGGTGGATCAGTTTACCTCCCAGCCGGAATACTGGCAGAAAGCGGAGGAACTGGCAAAGGGTAAACCCAGCACCCTGCACATTGTTCTGCCGGAAGCTTACCTTGGAACCCCGCAGGAAGAATCACGCCTTGCGGCGATCCGTGCGGCCATGCAGGATTACCGCGATAACCTGCTGACCCGCTGTGTACATGGCTATGTGTATGTGGAGCGCACCCAGATGGACGGTACCATCCGCCAGGGTCTGGTTGGTGCTGTGGACCTGGAACAGTACAGCTTTAAAAAAGGCAGCAAGCCCGCCATCCGCCCCAGCGAGAGCACAGTGGTGGCGCGCATCCCGCCCCGGCTCAAGATCCGCCGCGGGGCCCAGCTGGAAACCCCGCATGTGATGATGTTGGCCGACGATGAAGCCTGTACCCTGATTGAACCCATTGCCGCCCATAAGGCGGAGCTGCCGCTGCTGTATGATGGCGCGCTGATGCTGAACGGCGGCCACCTGGCCGGTTGGGCCGTGGAGGACCCCGAGCTGGTGGAGCAGATCAACACTGCGCTGGCAAACCTTGGCGATGCCGCTGCTTTTGCCGCACGCTGGCCTGTCGCAGCCGGCCAGCCCCCCATGACGCTGGCGGTTGGTGATGGCAACCATTCCCTTGCCACAGCAAAAGCCTATTGGGAAGAACTGAAACCCACCCTGCCGCCGGAACAGCAGCAGACCCACCCGGCGCGCTGGTGCCTGGCGGAAGTGTGCAACGTGCATTCCCCGGCGATTGAGATTGAGCCCATCCACCGTGTGCTGTTTGGCGTGGACGCCAACACCGTTGCCGCAGACTTTGGCAGCTGGTTGGAACAGCACGGCGCAGCCCTCCAGGGCGGCGACCAGCATATCGTGCTGGCCGGTGCCGGTGCAGAGATCACCTTTGACGCCGCCAACGCCCCGGACCCGCTGGCCGTGGGCACCACGGAACATTTTATTGGGGATTATCTGGCCCAGAACCCCGGCGTGACGGTGGATTACATCCACGGTGCCGCGGCTGCCCGCGCCATGGCTGCAGACCCCGCCAAACCGGCCACAGCCCTGCTGATGCCGGACTTTGCCAAAGCAGACCTGTTCAAAGGTGTTGTGCTGGGCGGCGTGCTGCCGCGCAAGACTTTCAGCATGGGCCATGCCGAGGAAAAACGTTACTATAATGAATGCCGCAGTCTGACCATGCCGGACTGACGATACAGGGAGCCAATTATGCCGAACAACGAAAAAAACGCTGAGCCCGCCGTGCGCGATGCTCAGTCCACAGCAGCGCGCCGTCGTCGCCGCCGCCACACCCCCCATGGGGATGCCCCGGCCCAGAACCCCGCCCCGCGGGCCCCACAGCCCAAAGATGCATCCCGCCCCTGCCCGCCCCGGCAGACAGCCCCGAACAACCGCAGCAATGCGGCAAAGCCCGCTGCCCTCAAACCGGCCCAG
>ENA-ORLY01001885-ORLY01001885.1-human-gut-metagenome-genome-assembly--contig:-NODE-1885-length-22646-cov-3.941690_pt1 | contig 22646 bp, 19 predicted proteins | sample MGYA00243071_ERZ508832 | MGnify/ENA primary metagenome ERZ508832 (study PRJEB26277, sample SAMN04329777) | human gut metagenome | biome: human-associated habitat | host: Homo sapiens | place: USA... | reverse complement strand
GATGTAACACGTAATCTTGAAGAATATTCACTGGCATTGCAGCAGATGATCGCAATTGCCCGTGCTGTAGATATGGATTGTAAAGTGCTGATCCTGGATGAGCCCACTTCTTCACTGGATGACCGTGAAGTAGAAAAGCTTTTTACCATGATGCGCAGACTGAAGGAAAAGGGTGTTGGAATCATATTCGTTACCCATTTCCTGGAGCAGGTATATGCGGTATGTGACGGAATCACAGTTCTTCGAAATGGTAAGCTGGTAGGAGAATATGACATTGCAGACCTGCCGAGAGTAAAGCTGGTAGCAGCTATGATGGGAAAAGATTTCGATGATCTGGCATCCATCAAACCGGAGACTACTGGAGATAAGAGAAAAGAGCCGATGGTTATTGAAGCCCGCGGATTAAGCCACGCTGGTACCATCAAACCGTTTGATCTTGATATTCACAAAGGAGAGGTTATCGGACTGACCGGACTTCTTGGAAGCGGACGAAGCGAGCTGGCCCGTGCCATTTACGGAGCTGACCGTGCACAGACCGGAACCCTGAAGGTAAAAGGCCAGGAAGTAAAAGTAAAGAATCCAATTGATGCCATGCATCTTGGAATGGGACTTCTCCCTGATGACCGTAAAGCAGAAGGCATTATTGCAGACCTTTCTGTAAGAGAAAATATCATTCTTGCCGTACAGGCAAAACAGGGCATTTTGAAAAAGATTCCTATGGCAAAGCAGTGTGAGATCGCAGACAAGTATATTGATCTTCTCCAGATCAAATGTGCAAGCCGTGAGACTCTGATCAAGCAGCTTTCCGGTGGAAACCAGCAGAAGGTTATCCTGGCAAGATGGCTTGCCACAAATCCAGATTTCCTGATTCTGGATGAGCCTACACGAGGTATTGATATCGGTACCAAAACAGAGATCCAGAAGCTGGTTCTGAAGCTGGCAGATGAAGGTAAGAGCCTGATCTTCATTTCTTCTGAGATTGAGGAAATGCTTCGTACCTGCAACCGTATGGCGGTTCTTCGAGACGGCCAGAAGGTTGGAGAGATTGATGAGCAGGATATGAACCAGATGAACGTAATGAAAGCAATTGCAGGAGGTGACAAGTGATGAGCAGCATAAAAAAATTAACGCAGAAACGCCTGTTCCTTCCGATTTTCAGTATGATCCTGGTTATGCTGATCAACGTAGTATATGATATTGCAACAGGCAGTGCACCCCTTGGATTCTTTATGATTTCCATTAAAAACGGTGTGCTTTACGGACGTCTCATTGACATCCTGAACCGTGGAAGTGAAATTGCAATTCTGGCAATCGGTATGACTTTGGTTGTATCAGCTTCCGGCGGTACTGATATTTCCGTTGGTTCTGTTATGAGTCTTTACGCAGGTGTCTGCTGTATGATCCTTGCAGGATATGGAAATGTAAATGTTCAGCAGTATGCACATCCGCTGCTGGTTGGTATCGGGGCAGGTCTTCTGGTAACTTTGATCTGCGGTATGTTCAACGGCTTCCTGGTTGCGTATATGAATATCCAGCCTATGGTTGCCACACTGATCCTATGGTCGGCAGGCCGTGCGGTAGGACTTCTTCTTTGCAACAGCCAGATCGTTTATGTACGTGTACCATCTTTCCAGAAGCTCGGCGGTTACTGCGGAATTATCCCCACACCGATTATTGTTGCTGCAGTTTGTGTGGCAATTGCATCTATTGTACTTCGGTACACTGCACTTGGAACTTATATCCAGAGTGTTGGTATTAACAAAAAAGCTTCCCGTATCGCAGGCTTTAATTCCTCAAAGATCATCCTGATGTGCTATGCGATCTGCGGTCTTTGTGCAGGCCTTGCAGGTATGGTTGCAACCTCCAGAATTTATTCCGCTGATACCAATAACATCGGTCTGAACATGGAGCTGGATGCTATCCTTTCCGTAGCACTTGGCGGAAACAGCCTTGGCGGCGGTAAATTTTCCCTGGCAGGTTCCATTATCGGAGCTTACACCATTCAGGCGATTACCACAACCCTGTATGCACTTGGTGTTTCCTCTGCACAGGCGCCGGTATTTAAGGCAATCGTTGTTATTATCATCGTAGTTATTCAGGCTGAGCCAGCCAAAGCATTCTTTAAAAAGCTGACAAAGAAATCCGGAAAGGAGGCAGCTCGGGCATGAAAAAGAAAAAGATAAACAGCAATAACCTGTTGCTGCTGATTACCATTGTTTTATTCTTTGTAATGTATGCTGCAGGATGTATCGTATATGCGGACAAAGGTTTTACCCGCTTCCAGACATTCCTGAATATCCTGATCAATAACGCTGGTCTGATCTGTATTACAGCAGGTATGACATGCGTTATGCTTACCGGCGGAATTGATATTTCCGTAGGTTCTGTAGTTGCTATGGACTGTATGATCCTTGCGGTTGGTATTGAGCAGTGGGGCTGGTCCAGTCCGGTGCTGATGCTTTTCATCCTTGCAATTGGTATCGTGTTCGGTGTTGTCCAGGGCTTCTGTATTTCCTATCTGGAAATTCAGCCGTTTATTGTAACTATGGCTGGTATGTTCTTTGCGCGAGGCATGACAGCTGTGATCTGTAAAGAGCAGGTAAGTATTGTTTCCGACAAGATTTTTACCACACTTTCCAGTTACAAGATTTCCCTTCCTTTTGGGGGATATCTGAACAAGAAAGGAATTATGCAGTATCCTTATCTTCGTGTAACGGTTGTGGTAGCGCTGATCGTAGTACTTGCTATTTATCTGATGCTGAAATATACACGTTTCGGACGCAGCATTTACGCAGTGGGCGGAAACCAGCAGTCAGCAACTTTGATGGGACTTGATGTTAAGAAAACTCAGATGAAAGCTTACATACTTTCCAGCTTCCTTACCTCTATCGGCGGTATCTGCTATTGCCTGAACACAATGGCTGGTACAACCACACAGGCAACCGGACTGGAAATGGATGCCATTTCCTCCGCAGTTATCGGCGGTACCCTTCTTACCGGTGGTGTGGGAAATGTGCTTGGATCTCTGTTCGGAGTATTGATCAACGGTACTATTTCTACATTGGTTAAGACCAATGGTAAGCTGATCAGCTCCTGGTCAAACATTGTAACAGCGATTCTGCTTTGCTTCTTTATTGTGCTTCAGAGTGTGTTTGCACTGGTGAAGGAGAGAAAGAGTAAATAAGGATTAGAAGTGCGGCATGAGGCTGCATGGAAAATAAAAGAACTGCTGGACATCCCGGAATTTAATTTCCATGGATGTCCAGCAGTTCTTTTATTGGGAAAAAAATTATTCTTCCTGTCCCAGCTTCACAAAGATCGGTTCGTGCTCCATTGCCGGGATAATTTTTTTCATCATATCTTTCATGTCAATTTTCAGGCTGGAGGTGTTGATGCAGGGATGGCAGCCGATATAAGGCTCTTTCAGGAGATCCTCGTCAATAAGCAGCTGAACGTGATGCTCCTTGTCATTCATCAGACCGAGGACGCTTACAGAGCCAGGGGTGATGTCCAGGTATTTTTCCATATAAGTCTCATTTCCAAAGGAAAGTCTGGCTACGCCAAGCTGGGAGGAAACTTCCTTGGTCTTGAATTTTTTGTCTCCGGGAAGAAGGAGAAGGTAGAAGTTGGTCTCCTGGCGATTGCAGAGGAACAGGTTCTTGCAGATGACAGCGTCCAGGATTTTGTCTACATCTTTGCAGGCTTCGATGGTCATGAGAGCTTCGTGGTCGACTCTCTGATACGGTATATTCAGGGAATCCAGAAAATCATATACGCGTATTTCTTTTTCAAGCCTTCCGGTGGTATCGGAAGGACGTCCGGTTTCAAGGGTTAATTCCATAGTGATTGTGCTCCTTTTATGATAGCTGCGGCGCATAGGTGCGCTGAACAGCTGAATTTTTTGGCTGGGTTTGGGGTTATTGTAGCATGGTGCAGTTTTACTGTAAAGAAGGAGATTGGTTTGCATGATTCTTAAACTTTTCTAAATTCTTTGAAGAGTTTACCGGGAAGCAGATTATTTATGGTAAGATAGGGATATGCAACTGAAAGGAATGATTACAGAATAATCAGGAGGAGCATATCTGAATGAACAATATTACAAAGAATGCACTGGAAGAATCTTTGAAGAAATTTCTGCTGCAGAAGCCGCTGGATAAGATTACCATCAGTGACCTGACAACAGATTGCGGCATTAGCCGGATGGCGTTTTATTATCACTTTAAGGATATTTATGATCTGGTAGAGTGGGCATGCATCGAGGACGCCTCCCGGGCTTTGCAGGGGAAAAAGACCTATGACACCTGGCAGGAGGGGCTTCTTCAGATTTTTGAGGCAGTGCTGGAAAATAAGCCGTTTATTTTAAATGTATACAGGTCCGTCAGCAGAGAGAGGGTGGAGAATTATCTGTATGCCCTTACCTATGAATTGATCGAGGGCGTAGTAGAAGAACAGAGTGAGAATCTTATGGTCACAGAAGAGCAGAAGAAATTTATTGCAAACTTCTATAAATACAGCTTCGTAGGTGTCATGCTGGACTGGATCAAACGTGGAATGAAAGAATCCCCGGAAGAAATGGCAGGTTTGATTACTGTGACGATGCACGGAAATGTGGGGAATTCTTTGCGGAATATGGAGAAAAATAAATAACATACTTTACAAAATCAGGTGGATGATAAGTTTTTTGTCATCTGCCTTGTTTTGTAAATTGAGGAAAATTTATTTTCGACGTAGAATACACTCAGAAACAGGAAATACTAAGAAATAGAAAATTATAAATAGTCTGAATGAAAGGTGGTAATTTTTATGTCAAAGAAGAAACATTCCGTATTAGGTATGGCAGCACTTGCCGCAGCTGGTGCAGGAGTAGCAGTTCTGGCAAATAAGAGCCGTGAGGAGAAACAGATCACAGAAGCACACGTAGACCCGAATTACCGCAATACAGAGCGCGGCAAAAACGAGAAAAACAGCAAGGGCATTTATTATACAAACGGTAATTACGAAGCATTTGCCCGCCCGGAGAAACCGGAAGGCGTAGATGACAAGCATGCATATCTGGTAGGAAGCGGACTTGCTTCCCTGGCAGCAGCTTGTTTCCTGGTAAGAGACGCACAGATGCCGGGAGACCACATTCATATTCTGGAGGCAATGGACATTGCAGGCGGTGCATGTGACGGTATCTTCGATCCAATGAGAGGCTACGTAATGAGAGGCGGACGTGAGATGGAGAACCATTTCGAGTGCCTCTGGGATCTGTTCCACAGCATTCCGTCTCTGGAGAAACCAGGCGCATCTGTACTGGATGAGTATTACTGGCTGAACAAGCATGATCCGAACTACTCTCTTTGCCGTGCAACTGTAAATCAGGGAAAAGATGCTCATACAGACGGCAAATTCAACCTGAGCCAGAAGGGCTGCATGGAGATCATGAAGCTGTTCTTTACAAAGGATGAGGATCTTTATGACAAGACCATCGAAGATGTATTCGATGATGAGGTACTGAATTCCACATTCTGGTTATACTGGAGAACTATGTTTGCATTCGAGAACTGGCATAGTGCACTTGAGATGAAGCTTTATATCCAGAGATTCATTCACCACATCGGCGGACTTCCGGATTTCAGTGCTCTGAAATTCACCAAATACAATCAGTATGAATCTCTGATTCTTCCAATGCAGAAATATCTGGAGGCAGCAGGTGTTGATTTCCAGTTCAACACAGAGGTTACCAATGTACTTTTCGATATCCACGATGGAAAGAAAGTGGCAACAGCTATTGAGTGCAAAGTAAAAGGTGTTGAGAAGGGAATCCTTCTTACTGAGAACGACTATGTATTTGTTACCAACGGAAGCTGTACAGAGGGAACTATTTACGGTGACCAGAATCATGCTCCAAATGGAGATGCAGAGGTTCGTACAAGCGGATGCTGGAGTCTCTGGAAAAATATTGCAAAACAGGATCCGTCCTTCGGACATCCGGAGAAATTCTGCTCTGATATTGCAAAAACAAACTGGGAGTCTGCAACTGTTACTACACTGGATGACAAGATCATTCCTTATATTACAGATATTTGTAAGAGAGATCCAAAGAGCGGAAATGTTGTTACCGGCGGAATTGTAAGCTGTCAGGATTCCAGCTGGCTGTTAAGCTGGACCATCAACCGTCAGGGGCAGTTCAAGGATCAGGATAAAGATAAGGTTTGCGTTTGGGTATATGGTCTTTTCACAGATGTACCTGGCGACTATGTAAAGAAACCGATGAAGGAGTGCACCGGTAAAGAGATTACAGAAGAGTGGCTGTATCACATGGGTGTGCCGACCGATCAGATTGAGGATCTGGCTGAGAACAGCGCGGTTTGCGTACCGACCATGATGCCATATATCACAGCATTCTTCATGCCAAGAGCAAAAGGCGACAGACCGGACGTTATCCCGGATGGCTGTGTGAACTTCGCATTCCTTGGACAGTTCGCTGAGACTCCAAGAGACACTATTTTCACAACTGAGTATTCTGTACGTACTGCTATGGAGGCTGTATACGGACTTATGGGCGTTGACCGTGGTGTTCCGGAAGTTTGGGGCAGTGTTTACGATGTACGTGAACTTCTTGATGCCAGTGTTAAACTGATGGATGGCAGATCACCACTTGAAATTGAACTTCCTGGACCGCTGAATCTGGTAAAGAAACCTCTGCTGAAAGCAATTAAGGGCACCTTAGTCGAGAAGGTACTGAGAGACCATGATGTGATTAAGGATTATATGCTGGAGAAATAAGCGGTGGTGAAAATTTTATAGTAACATATGGAAGGATGTCAAGTGAAGCCCCTGGCTGCGGGAAATAATCTGCCGTGATAAAGTAAGTCAAGCGGATATTCCAGGTCCGCTTCGCTACTTGCTCATAGCAGAACAATTGCTTCGTAGTTTATCAGGAGGAGCACAAACAATAATTGAAATCAATCAAAAAAACAATCGTAAAAAATACGATTGTTTTTTTGCGCGTTTTTGCATATAATAATAGAAATATAATTGAAAAGGAGCTGAATCGTATGAAGGAAACACGAACAATAGAGTTTAAAGAAAATGTTACAAACACTTTTTTGAAAACTGTTAGCGCCTTTTCAAATTACGATGGCGGTATGATATTTTTTGGCGTTGACGAGTATGGGGCAAAAAGGCATTATAATGGTTGAGGGCAGAGGCAGAGGTACGAAATATATTATAAGATAAGCATGTCTTTACACCGGGGAGAGCCTTGCCGCAGAAGCATTATAGCTTTTGCAGCAAGGCTTTTTTAGACATTTATTTTAATTTCCCTGAACCGTGTAAATCTGTGTATCTGCATTCTTAAATACCAGATAAACATCATGTGTTCCGGAAACTTCGGAAGTCAGCTCAGCTTCCACATTTGTATAACCAAGCTCATGCACTTCATAATCTTCAACTGCATCCACCGTATAAGTATTCACGTCAGTCGCACCAAAGTTAAATTCTGCAACCTTTTCGCCATCTGGAGAATCCAGGTGAACTTCGATTCCGGTTTCGCCTTCGCCATCGTAAGCAACAGAAGCAGTCAGTTTGGTAATGCCGTCTAGAATTACGCCATTCAAGGCTGTCCATGCGCCTTCGTTTCTTGCCATAACAGTTGAATATCCGCCAACCAGCACATCATTTTTCAGGTTTTCAGCGGTGTGAGCTTTGGAATACTCGTTATAGGTCAGATTAGAAGCAGCAAAGCTCTTGTCATATACGCAAACTGGTTCACTGATATCAAGACCATCAAAATCAGATCCTGTGATTTCAGCCTGTGCAGTTGCTTTTACATCCTGGCTGGAAGCACCTGCTTCGAAAGTATAAGTTCCAGCTTCAATTTCATATTCATCGGTGTTGCTGTTCCACAGTGCCATATCTTCACCAGAAACCTTTAAGGTCACTTCCTTTGTCTCTCCGGTATCAAGCTCAATTTTTTCAAAAGCAACCAGACGTTTCTTAGGAGCATAATTTTCATAGGTAGAATCCGGATTGGAAGCGTAAAGCTCAACGATCTCTGCCCCAGCCTTGTCACCCGTATTTGTTACGGAAACGGTAGCTGTAAAATTGCCGTCAGTGTCTTGTTCTCCGATGCTCAGTTCGCCGTATTCATAAGTAGTATAGCTCAGTCCATAACCAAAATCATAAGTAACAGGTGCGTTTGTATACTGGTAAGTAAGTCCGGTCGCTGCTGCGTCTGCCTGGGTAATATCAACTGTATATCTTGGGGCAATGCCGTTCAGATCAGTAGTGTTGTTGGTTCCGTCTGGAATGCTGTAATCATCCAGAAGTGGGAATGCAGACATATCTGCGTACCAGGTGGAGGTCAGTTTTCCAGTAGGAGTTACATCACCATAAAGAACCTGTCCAGTTGCATATCCGTCATATTGTCCGGCATATGGAGCGTATACAATTGCTGCAACATTTTCATTATTTTGAATTTCTTCTGCAATTACAGGGAAAACGCTGTTGATCACAACAATTGTTTTGCCAGGATAAGCAGCAGAAATATTGTCAATCAGTTCGTACTGGTCTTTTCCAAGGTAAAGATCACTTCGATCGCTTCCCTCGCCAGCACTATGACGGGTAGGAGCACCTACGACAACTACTGCATAGTCAGCACCTGCATTTACCGTTACACTTCCTGTTTCCTGAACGGTTTCTACGGTAAACTGGTTTTGTGTTTCGGCTGCAAGGGTGGTCTGGCCGTCTTTGTCCACGATTTGGTCAGTATATCCTACAGTGCCATCTTCTGCAGTTGTGAGAAGACGGGTGTTTTTATAATAAGTGCTCTCTGCGCCGAAGAAGGATTCACTGTAGCAGTTGAGAAGAATATTTGAAGAACCGTCATCATTTGTGGCAATGCTGATTCTAGATGGAAGAGTTGCAGTGTAAGAAGTTGCAGAAAGTCCGGTGTCAGCAACGTTCAGTTCTTCTGTTCCCACTACTCCAAATTCAATATTTCCGTCTCTGTCTTCAGAGAATTTCAGCCATAGTCCGTTATTAGAATTGTTATCTACACATTTATAGCTGTAGCCGTCGCCCTGTCCCCAGGAATATGCCTCGAATTTGGATGCCTCATCGGCAGTGTCCGCAGAAGCGGTAAGTATTCCGTTTTTGTCAGCCACCACATATTTTCCACTCTGGGAAGCTTTCAGCACAATAATATTGCCGTCGGAAGTCATTGTAATAGTATCTTCTCCTGCAACGGCCATCATACCGCGGCCGATTGAAAGACCTGCATTTTCCAGATCTGGAGTCCGTCCAACCGCATAAGTGGTTTTGAAACGTGCATCCGATATCGGTCCGGCAACTGCAACATTTGCGTCCTTGGCAAGTGGAAGAATATTGTTGTCATTTTTCAGAAGGACAATACTTTCCTGAGCAGCCTGAAGTGCAACTGCCTGGTGCTCATTATTTGTGTAGTCATATGCGGTGTCACTTGCGCCCATAGATTCTGAAATGAATGGATAGTTGACAGGATAACCGTTTTCGTCGCGTTCGTTAAATATGCCATTTCGAATCAGCGGAATCACCTGTGCCCGGGCTGTTTTTTTAATATCGCCAAGAGAAAGACCGGAGGTGCCGTTTTCCAGCTCTGCCATAACTGCGTCCTGATTTTCTGTGTTTGGCTCTTCCAGAGTGGACTGGTCGTTGGCTGCGCCCTGTCCGGTGCGCGCCATAAGCATAAGGGAAAGGGCATCAGAGTAAGTTGGAACATAGGAATTGTCATATCCATTTCCCATGCTGTTTTCAGAGTAAAGCTGCCAGTCAGAGGAGTAGTCAGTTACTACATAATTTCCACCGTCCTCACCCCAAGGGGCAAAACTCTGAATCCACTGTACCAGTGGAGAAAGGCTGTTAGGAATACCGGCAGTACGTCCGTAGCTTGTCATAAAGCCGCTGACGGAACCGTCAGAAATACCTTTTTTGATATTTTTTGCCTGCTGTTCCATAACACTTCTCAGACTGTTTGCAATGTTGGCAGAACGTCTGAACTGTTGTCCGGCATAGTCGGTGTAATGCTTTGTGGTTACAATACATTTTGTCCAGAAGCCATCCTCATTTTCTTCCTCTTCAATTCCGGAAGCACCTGTCGCCATTGCATCAACCATTTCCGAAACGAGGGTTCCGTCTTCACCAAAACCTTCATCGTAGCGTCCGCTTAACGGATTTACACGAAGATCCTGCATTGCAGTACAGGTGACCGCATTAAAGTTACTGATGGTATCCAGAAAATCACAGGTGTTCAGGTTTTCAGTTCCAATTACTTTACCTACTTTTTTAACAAGTTCCTTGTTCCAGGTCTGACCGAGTGCAATGATTGCCGGGAAATCTGTAGAAACACCTTGCACATGATCGCCGAATAGTTCTGAACCTGGAATGATATTTCCGGCATGTTCGCCAAAGCGCAGCTGGTAATCGCCACGGTAGCCAAGGGCGTAGCGAACCATTCCTTCAGTTCCGATGTAATCCATCAGCACATCCAGATATGCATCCAGGTGGGCCGGGATACCATCAAACAGTGGAAGTCCTTTGTAGATGGAGTCCTCACCAGCTGTTTTAAATTCAATCTTTTCAGCAGATTCCTGTGCAGAATTGTCTGATGCATAGATTGCAAGAGGTGCATTGATAGTTGACATAACCATGGTTGTAGCTACTACAGAAGAAGCAAATTTGCGGCATTTTTTTAACTTTTTTTTCATTTTTATATCCTTTCGTGCTGAGAGTTGGTGAAATGGTCTGCCTGTTTTTCAAACATGCTCTAAGTATCTGCTTCAGTTTTTTTGTCTGAAATAGTTAACATAAAAATTACCTCTAAACTTTAATAAAAAAAGTTTCAGGAATTATCCACAGGCAGCATAAGCACTATCGTGCTCCCTGCGCTGCTGCTTTCCAGTACCTTCACGGTTCCCCGGTGCTCTTTAGCGATAGAGTCAACCAGTGCCAGCCCCAGTCCGGCACCGCCCATGGCTCGGCTGCGAGATTTGTCTACACGGAAAAAAGGATCAAAGATTTTTTTCTGATTTTCAGGTGAAATGCCGATGCCGGTGTCCGTTACCAGAACCATAGCCTGTCCGTTTTCCTGTTTGACAGAAACTGAGACAGAACCATGGGGGCGATTATATTTAATGGCATTTTCCACCAGATTGTAGACAGCACGATAAAGAAGTACATAGCTGCCGGTAACATCGGTATGCAAATCCTGATTGGAACTGTCATTAAAATGGATAGAAATTCCTGCTTTTTCTGCAATTGGATCCAGGTCGCAGAAAACCTCATCTACAAGCTCTTCCAGTGAAACCTGATCGGTTCGTGGAACAGATTTCAGGTTCGTCATGTCAAGAAGGGTTCCGACTAGCTGGGAAAGCCTTGCGGTCTGTTCTTTGATCATAGTGAAAAGCTGTCTGTACTCAATCATTTCCGGTTTCTGTTTTTTCTCAAAAACTTCCAGGTTGGTCTGCAATACTGCAAGAGGTGTCCGCAGCTCATGAGCTGCATTTGCAGAAAACTGCTTTTGTGTACTAAAGGCATTGTCCAGCCGGGTCAGCATTTCATTGAAAGAGCTGGTCAGCTGTGCAATTTCATCCTTTGAATTTGGAACCGGAAGCTGAGTGGAAAGGTTCTGAGCCTGAATCTGACTGACTTCGCTGGTTAGCTTTTGCAGTGGTGTAAGGGCCTTTTTCGTAAGAAAATAAGTACACACACTGGAAAGAAGAATAATGATCGTGGTGGCAATAACACTTCGAAGAAGAAAAGCCTCTTTGGTTTCCTGGATTTCCTGCTCAAACTGAGGAAAAAGAGCTTTGGGATCTACATTAAAGGTAATAGGTGAATCTCCATCCTGTGGGTCTACCTTGATCATGTAGTTCTGCAATCCATCCATTCCCGATACGGCAGAATGGCTGATGAAGAAGTACATAAGAACACAGGAGACAATCATCAGTAAGGACAGCAATAAAGTAAGCTTCAGCTGAAGTGAGGCGGGGAAATGTTTTTTTATCATCTGTACTCCTCCAATATATAGCCCTGGCCAATTTTATTCTGAATAGGGTCAAATCCAATTGCAGCCTTTAGTTTTTTTCTCAGAGATGAAATGTGCACACGGATGGAATTGCTGAAGGTATTTACACTTCCATCCCAAATATGTTCAATCATTTCTTCCGGTGAAATGACCCGGTTCTGATGGAGCAGGAAATATTCCAGAAGGCTGCTTTCTTTTCTGGTAAGGGAAAGCGGTACTCCATTTACAGAAGTTTCTCTTGTTCTGGTATCAAAGGTAAGCTGATTCCATTTCAGGCATACATCCTCTTGGATAAATTTGCGCCTGGTCAGGCTGCGGATCCGGGCCTCCAGTTCCTCAAAGTGAAATGGCTTGGTAAGATAGTCATTTGCTCCCAGATCCAGACCGCTTACTTTATCTTCAATCTGATCCCGGGCGGACAGGATCAGAACCGGGGTATTGGTATTGTGCTCCCGGAACTGGCGGAGGATTTCCAGACCGTCCGTGCCGGGAAGATTTAGATCCAGCAGGATCAGGTCATAATTTTCTGTCATACACAGGCAAAGCCCTTCGTCTCCATCGAAACAGATATCTGTTTCATAACCATCTATGCGAAGTCCCTCCGCAACAGAGCGGCAGAGCTGTTCTTCGTCTTCTATAATTAAAATGTGCATATTGTCTCCTTTCATAATGTGGTTTTCTGATAGACAGAATTATTTTTACGTACTTCAGTTGGTGTGGCACAAAAATGCTCATAAAAAACTTTTCGAAACAGTTTATAATTAGTGAATCCGTGGCGCTCCAGAATGACAGAAATTTTATCATTTGTGGATACCAGATCCTGATAAATATGGGAAATACGGATGTCATTCTGGTATTCCAGAAAAGTTGTTCCCATACATTTCTTAAAAAACCGGCAGAAATATTTAGAATCAAACATGGCAATCCTGGAAATTTCAGTAAGGGAAATGGCTCTGTTACAATTACAGTTGATGTAATCCAGAACTGGCTTTAGTTTTTCCAGATTCTGATTTTGCCTGCTTGTGGAATCTGCTGTAAATCCGAAACTGAAATTGTGATAAAGCTGATAAAGCACGTCAAAAAGAAGCGTGTTAAACAACAGCGGTGCTCCGTCAGGTTTGGTATCCATTATAAACTGCATTTGCTCCAGTTTTTCTTTAAATTGATTTATCTGTGTTTTTTGTATGTTCCATTTTGATTGAGAAGCTTGTCTGGGAGTTTCTTCAAGCTGAAAAGTCAGCCGGGAGGCATCGGGAACAAATTTTTCCAGAAACAGAAGCGGAATCTGAAATACAATGGCTTTGTTTGGACGTGTACATAAAGTAGAATGTACCTTATTCGGCTGTATCAGCGTACATTGCCCGGAACGTAGATTTCTGGAAGTGCTTTCCGTATTTACTTTCAGTTCGCCCTCCTGTAAATAGAGAATTTCAATGGCGTCGTGCCAGTGAGGCGGCACATAGCTTCCAAAATCCACCGATGTATAAAAACGCACATTTGTCCTGAGATCAAGAGGAATCACTTCATAATTTGAAGCTGTGATCACTTTTTTCATAACTGTCTGACTCCATAAAAAAGAGAATATTAACCTATTACTTAGATACTATCATATCTGGAAAATTGAGGGCAAGTAATTTATTCTAAATTTATAAAAAAGATAATAAGAAACTGTTCGCGGGAAACATTCTGCGAGGTGATTCCCGGTCAGTCCGTGAACAGCAACCGATAATAACAATATTGACATTTTTGCACAGACATTTTTAAGAAAGAGAGGTTTTTCCTATGATCCAGAATCCAATTTTACCAGGTTTCCACGCCGATCCATGTATCTGCCGAAAGGGCGACGACTTTTATATTGCAGTATCCTCCTTTGAGTGGTTCCCAGGAATCCCCATTTACCATTCAAAGGATATGAAAAACTGGGAGCTGTATTCCCATGCCCTTACCAATGCAGAAGATCCTGACTTGAAAAAACTGCCAAGTGCAAAAGGAATCTGGGCACCTTGCCTGACCTACTGTGAAGCAGATGATCTGTTTTATGTAGTATATGGTGTTATGAATTCTATGAATGCCAGATATTTTGATGTAGACAACTATCTGATCACGGCAAAAGATCTGCGCGGTCCCTGGAGTGAACCGGTTTATCTTCATTCTTCCGGTTTTGATGCTTCTATGTTTCATGACGATGATGGCAAAAAATATATTGTAGCTCTTGAATGGGAGACAAGAACTGAATACGAGAAACCGGGCCCAATCTGTATTGTAGAATATGATCCGGCACAGAAAAAAGTAGTGGGAATGCCAAAAGCTTTCTGGAGAGGCGGTACAGACCGTGGTTGTATTGAGGCGCCTCATCTGACTAAGCGTGGGAATTACTACTATATAATGTGCGCTGAAGGCGGAACTGGATATTATCACAGCGTGACAATGGGACGTTCTGAAAATGTATGGGGACCATATGAGGCTGGTCCATGTAACCCAATTGTAACTTCTGTTCCGGAGAATCATAACGAGCGTGCCGACTGGGATCACTTGAAGCCTCACTATTATAATCCGGAGAGTAAGCTTCAGAAATCCGGTCATGCCAGTTATGTGGATCTTCCGAACGGAGAAACCTGGCTGGTACATCTCACTTCCAGACCTTTTGTTCCAGAGCTTCGCTGCACTCTTGGCCGTGAAACTGCCATTCAGCGTATGAAATGGACAGAGGACGGCTGGCTTCGAATGGAAAATGGAGGCAATATGGCCCAGGAGTTTGTGAAGGAGAGTAAGCTTCCCGAGTATCCGGTGAAAAAGCTTCCGCAGAGGGATGACTTTGATTCTGAAACTCTTGGAATCGGTTATTATGCGCCTCGCATTGATCCTGTGACTTTCGTTGACCTGAAAGCAAGACCAGGCTGGATTCGCCTGCGTGGTCAGGAATCTGGCTGCTCTTTGAATAAGACAAGTATTTTGGCAAGAAAGCTGACAAGTGTACAGGCAACGGTAACAACAAAGGTTGATTTTACTCCGCTGAGTTACCAGCATACAGCTGGTTTGATCCTTTATTATGATAATATGAACTTTGTATATTTGTATAAATATTTCAGCGATACACTGAATCACAGTGCGATTTCTGTTATGCAGGTGGAAAATGGAATAAAACGGGAATTTTCGGAAGCAAGGACTTTTGTGGAAGATGGACAGGACATCTGGATGCGGTTGGAGGTAAAGGGCAGAAAATCCTGCTTTAAGTGGTCGCTGGATGGAGATATCTATAAAGAAATCGGACCATGCTTTGATACTACGAAATTTTCGGATGAGTATTCTGAGTTTGGGGAATTTACAGGAACTTTCGTAGGAATCACCTGTGGCGACCGTATGCTTCATCAGCACACAGCTGATTTTGATTTCTTTGAATATGTGGCAGATGAGACTGCAGATGTGAAATAAGTGTGTTTTTCTAAAAAAATAAAAATCTTAACACAGATTTTATAGGAAAGATGTTAAAATACGTTCAGACAAATAAAAAACGCTGAAAGGAAAATTAAAAATGATGAATAAAAAAAGACTTATGGCAATTCTGGCAGCAGGAGTTCTGACAGCAACATCTTTCAATCCGGTTATGATTAAGGCTGAAAGCGTATCAGCAGAAGAAGCTGGCATGGCAGTTCCGGCAGATGCAGCAGGTATGAGCGTACCTGCGGATGCAGCTGGCGCAGCCGTTTCAGCAGATGAGGCCGGAGCAGCAGTTTCTGCAGATGAAGCTGGAGCAGCAGTTTCTGCAGACGAAGCAGGTGTAGTGGTAGCCGGTGATGGTTCTGAGACAGCTGTTTTCTCTGAAGATGGCACACCTGTGAAAAAAACAGTAAAAGCAGCAGATATTAATATGAAGGTGCAGGATTCCTACGATTTCCCATTCCTTGGCTTAAAGGCAGTCCTTCCGGAAGAACTGAAGAAACAGATCGAAAACTCCGATATGCTTATGATCACAGAGGAAGAATGGAATGATGATATGACTGGCTTCAAGTATGCCTTTTTCCACTGGAATAAGCTTACCGAGGATCAGAAAAACGAAGATGTAAACCTTCTTGGAACCGGTTATGAGGACTGGCTTAAGAGCATCGAAAGAGTTGGCACACTTGGCGTTTACAGCAAGGACGTGATCGATGATCTGGATTCCATCACAGGCTGCAATGAGCACAAAGAGCTGGGAACCAGCGAGGATGGAAATTATAAATACTATCTCAGTATTAATAAAGATGCAGAGTCTGACCTGACAGACGAGATCGAAAAAATTGAGACTACGATCACAGAAATGACAGCCTTTGATCCAAGCAAATCCGTATTTGATATGCCGGCAGAAAATGCCAACCCAGATGCAGAAAATGTAGGCGCATTTGAGACAACAGATATTGATGGAAATGCCTATACAGAAAAAGTATTCAGTGACTATGACCTGACACTTGTAAACTGCTTTACAACCTGGTGCTCTCCATGTGTAAATGAAATGCCAGACCTTGACAAGCTTTATCAGGAAATGAAAGAGAAGGGCGTGGGTGTAGTAGGAATGGTTATCGATTCTGTAGGTGAGGACGGAACTACAGATGAAGATACTGTGAAAAAGGCTCAGATTCTCAAGGAAAAAACAGGAGTTACCTATCCGCTTCTGATTCCGGATGCAGGAAATATGAACGGACGTATCAGCGGTCTCAGCAGCTTCCCGGAATCCTTCTTTGTAGATAAAGATGGAAATATTGTAGGAGAACCGATTATGGGAAGCAGAAGTCTGGAAGACTGGAAGGCAGCTGTAGAGAAGCAGCTTGAGGAAATTAAGGCAGGCAAATAATCAAAAATGGAGTAACCTATGAAAAAATTAGTAGATTCAAAGTGGTCAGGCATTGCTCTTGCAGCGGCAGGCATTCTGATGATGATTTATGGGATCAGCCGCGGAGAGATGGCGGTTGTCTTTACAAAGGCTGTAAATATTTGTATGGAGTGTATCGGAATTGGATAAAAAAATGAATATAAAAAACTGGCCCAGACATACCATACAGGCACTTTGGGCGCTGCTTACAAATTCACATATATCCGGATTTGTAACTGGAAAAATATATACAGGAAAGCTGAAAAATGCCTGTGTTCCGGGACTGAACTGCTATTCATGTCCCGGGGCAGCAGGAGCCTGTCCAATTGGTTCCTTACAGGCCGTGGTTGGAAGCTGGAACTTTAAATTTGCCTATTATGTAATCGGATTTCTGATTTTCGTAGGCGCGATCCTGGGAAGACTGGTGTGTGGTTTTCTCTGTCCATTTGGACTGATCCAGGATCTGTTGAATAAGATTCCTTTTCCAAAGAAAATTCGTACTTTTAAATGGGACAAAGTACTTCGAAAACTGAAATATGTGATTTTCCTGGTATTCGTAATTTTGCTCCCACTATTCCTTACAGATATAATGGGACAGGGAGCTCCTTATTTCTGTAAACTGATCTGTCCGGCCGGAACGTTGGAGGGCGGACTTCCGCTGGTGCTTTTGAATAAAGCGATGCGCGGTGCCATTGGCTGGCTGTACATATGGAAAAATACGATTTTGATCGTAACGATTATTTTGTCCATTATTATTTACAGACCTTTCTGTAAATATATTTGTCCCCTTGGAGCTTTTTATTCCATATTTAATAAGGTATCCATTTACAGATACAGTGTAGATATGGATAAATGTATCCACTGTGGAAAATGTGCAAAAGCCTGTCAGATGGAAGTCAACCCTGTGGAAAACCCTAACAGCCCGGAGTGTATCCGCTGCGGAAGATGTAAACAGGCCTGTCCGGTACATGCCATTGCGAGTGGGTGCAAGAGATAACAGGAATGCTTCTACCATTTTTATAGGGATTAACTTTAGGTATGTTTTATAAGAAAAAAAGCTTACTGCAATTTAGACATGGAAAAATGTATGTTTAAGTTGTAGTAAGCTTTTATTGTTTATGGTGTCAGGAAATACTCTCGATTACATTACGAAGATACTCGTAGCAGATCTTAAGATTTTTCTCACCTTCTTTATCCAGCGGAATCTGCAGTGTGCGTTCCACGCCATTTCGTGAAATAACGCATGGAAGGCTCATTGCGATTCCCTCTAAACCATATTCACCTTCCAGAACAACAGAAGCCGGTACGACGGCACGTTCATTTCGCATAATGGCTCCTACAAGACGGCAGACGCTAAGGGCGATGCCTGAGCTTGTGTAGCCCTTCAGTTCTACAATGTCCAGACCGCTGACCTTCACCTCGTGAAGCAGCTTCTCACAGTCAACAGGCTCTTTCAGGCCAAACTGCTTCTGAAAATCATGAAAAGGAATTCCTACTATATTAACTGCATTCCATGGAATAAAGCTTGTGCCGCCGTGTTCGCCAAGAACGAACCCGGTGACATTTTTGGCATCTACACCACACAAGTCGGCAAGCATTTTATTAAAGCGGGCAGTGTCCAGGAGAGTACCGGTACCAATCAGAAGATTTCGAGGATAGTTGAATTCCGTCTGTGCAATATAGGTAAGAATGTCCATAGGATTTGAAACATTAATAATAATAGCAGACCGGGTGTAAGCAGTGATCTGTGTCATGATTTCTTTCATCACCTGCACATTGGTCTGCAGCAACACCATACGGTCACGGGAGTTGCCAGGCTGAATGCTGGGACCTGCAGTGTTGATAATAATTTGGGCGTCCTTACAGTCTTCGTAGGTACCTACGCGGATGTTTGCATTGGCACTGTATGCAAAGGCAGTGGTGTGGCCGGCATCCAGTACGACCCCCAATGCTTTTTTTTCATTTCTGTTTATGACAACAATCTCATCTGCAAGATTCATTCGCAGAAGAGAGTCCAGAATTGCAGATCCCACATGACCTGCACCAATCAGAACAATTTTTCCATAACTTATATTTTCCATGATAATAGTCTCCTTTGAAAGAGTGGTTACGGCTCATGATTTGATTAGTAACCGCTTTAATGTATTAACTTGCGAATAGAATAGCACTTGTGTGTGGCAGAAACAAGTGTATTTTAGATTGCACTGTAAAAAAATAAAGTATGTTAAAAATGAAAACGATTTTCATATTGACTTTGAAAACGAACCTGTTATAATATGAAAATGATTTTCAAATTGGAGGCGTAAGCAATGAGTGAAAAAGCACAATATCGTACCAGGCAGATTACAGAGCTGGAGAATTATCTGTGCTCTATGAAAGGTAAACATGTTACGGTCAGTGATATATGTAAATACTTTAAAAGTCAGGGAAGTTCCATTGGAATTACAACGGTTTACCGCCAGCTTGACCGGATGGTGGAACAGGGCCTGGTTGCCAAATATGTGGTGGACGGAACCAGCAGCGCGTGCTTCGAATATCTGGGACATGATGAGCATTGTCATAAGCATTTATGCTTTCATTGCAAATGTGAAAAGTGCGGAAAGGTGATTCATCTGGAATGTGAAGAGATGACACATCTGGGAGAGCATATGCTGGCAGACCATGGATTTCAGTGGGATTTTACCAGGACGGTGTTTTATGGAATCTGTGAGGAGTGTAGAGGAAAATAATGAGGTTGAACATGCACAAATTAAAAAATAAATTCAAAAGGCTACTCATGTCAGCTGCCACAATAGGTACGGCCTGCCTTTTGGCAGGCTGCGGTGCAGGTGCGGCGGCAGGAACTGACAATTCCGGTGTGACGGAAAGCCAGAGCGGGGGAAATGGCAGCGAACAGGAGAATGCCAGCACAGATAGTCAGAAGCTTCAGATTGTAGCCACTATTTTTCCAGAATACGACTGGGTAAAGGAAATCCTGGGTGACCAGGCTGAGAATGTGGATCTTACCTTGCTTTTCGGTAACGGAACAGACATGCATAGTTTCCAGCCTACCATGGAAGATATTTTGAAGGTATCCACCTGTGACCTGTTTATTTATGTAGGCGGTGAGTCTGATTCCTGGGTAGCCGATGCATTGAAGGGCGCCGGAAACCCAGACCGAAAAGCAATCAACCTGATGGATGTGCTGGGAGATCAGGTGAAGGAGGAAGAGCTTGTAGAGGGAATGCAGGAAGAAGACGGCCACACTCACGAAGAAGAGCATACCCACGATGATGATCTGGAATACGATGAGCATGTCTGGCTGTCCTTGAAAAATGCGTCTCTGTTTTGCGACACCATTGCCAGTAGTCTTGCTGATGCTGATCCGGAGCATTCCCAGCTTTATCAGCAGAACGCCGAGGCTTATGAAGAAAAACTGGCAGCTCTGGATCAGGAATACCAGACTTCAGTGGAGAAATCCCGGTCAAAAACCCTGCTTTTTGCGGATCGTTTCCCGTTCCGCTATTTAATTGACGACTATAATCTTACCTATTACGCTGCATTTGCCGGCTGTTCCGCAGAAACAGATGCCAGCTTCGAGACCATCACATTTCTGGCTGGTAAGCTGGATGAGCTGAACCTTCCGGCTGTTCTCACTATCGAGAATTCCGATCAGAAAGTGGCGAAAGCAGTAATTGAAAATACAAATACTAAGGATCAGAAGATTTTGACATTAAATTCCATGCAGTCCGTAACTACAAAGGATGTGGAAGAGGGAACCACATACCTTTCCATCATGGAAAATAATCTCCAGATTCTGAAGGAGGCATTATGAGTCTGATTACTTGTGAGAACCTTACATTGGGATATGAAGGAAAAGCGATTTTGTCCGGGCTGAATTTCAGCGTAAATTCCGGTGATTACCTTTGTATTGTAGGAGAAAACGGCTCTGGGAAATCCACACTGATGAAAACCCTTCTTCATCTTCAGAGCCCTATGAGCGGCAGCATCATTCTGGGAGACGATTTAAAAATCAACGAGATTGGCTATCTGCCACAGCAGACTGCGCTTCAGAGAGACTTCCCTGCTTCGGTAGACGAAATTGTGATGTCTGGTTTCCTGGGAAGAATGGGGCTTCGTCCTTTTTACAATAAAGCAGAGAAAAAAGAAGCCCGCGAATTGATGGAGAAAACCAGGATTACGGATCTGGCTGACCGTTGTTATCGCCAGTTGTCCGGCGGGCAGCAGCAGAGAGTGCTTCTGACCAGAGCCCTTTGCGCCACAAGGAAAATCCTCCTTCTGGATGAGCCTGTTTCTGGTCTGGATCCGGTTGCAACTGCTGATATGTACCAGATTATCAACGAATTAAATAAAGAAGACCGAGTAACCATCATCATGATTTCCCACGATATCAGTGAAGTAGCAACTTATGCAAGTCATGTGCTGCATATTGGACAGAAGGTTTTCTTCGGAACAAAAGAGGAATATCTGGAAAGCAAGATTGGAAAGCGGCTTGTGGATGCTGGAGAGGAGGGAAAAGCATGAGCGGAATTTTTGAAAAACTGGCATTTTATTTCCAGTATCCATTTGTGTGGTATGCTTTGATCGTAGGCGTGCTTATTGCACTTTGCTCCTCTCTTCTGGGGGTAACGTTGGTGCTGAAGCGATTTTCCTTTATTGGGGACGGACTGTCCCATGTGGCATTCGGAGCTATGGCCATTGCGTCGGTGCTGAATTTCAGCAACAATATGCTGTTTGTCATGCCGGTAACTGTGATCTGTGCGGTGCTGCTTCTTCGTACAGGACAGAGTACAAAGATCAAAGGAGATGCGGCAATCGCTATGATTTCGGTCGGAGCCCTGGCAGTTGGCTATCTGCTGATGAATGTGTTTTCCACAGGCTCTAATATTTCCGGAGATGTGTGCAGCAGCCTGTTTGGTTCTACATCAATTCTGACCCTGACCACAGCTGAGGTGTGGCTGTGTGTGGTGGTGTCTGTTATTGTTGTGGCACTGTTTACAGTATTTTATCATAAGATATTTGCGGTTACTTTTGATGAAAATTTTGCAAAAGCTACTGGAACCAGGACGGATATGTACAATCTTCTGATTGCGGTGATCACAGCGGTGATCATTGTGCTGGCTATGAATCTGGTGGGGTCCCTGTTGATCTCAGCTCTGATCATTTTCCCGGCACTGTCGGCAATGAGGCTCTATAAACGATTCAGCGCAGTAATTATCTGTTCGGCGATTTTATCCGTGTTGTGTGCATTTTTTGGAATTATTGTTTCCATTCTGGGCGGAACGCCGGTAGGGTCTACCATTGTGGCTGTGGATATTGCGGCGTTTCTGGTGACAAGCCTGATTGGGAAGCTTTTAGAGAGATAGAATATGGTATAGAGTGGTAGAGCGTGTCTGAAAATCTGACAAGTTAATATGGCAGTTATTTAATATTCGATGTACAGGGCGTTCTTGTAAGTGGTTCAGCTTGCAAGGGACGCCTTTTTAATGTAATAGGAAATTCTATTGGAATTGCCTATTATATTAAAAGTCCTACCGGGCAGGAGCGCACTGCGGCGGAAGGATAGCTGTCGCTCGAGGCGGCCCCGCCGCAGGCGGAGAATCCTGCAAGCAGGATTCTTTTTATATGGGAAATGAGAAAAATACTAACCAGAGTATAGTGCTTTTTCCTGGGTAAATTTCTTATAATATAGTTACAGCAGAATGATACAGTTGTAGAAAAAATTTCTGGTTGCTGTTCACTCCGTTCACA
>ENA-ORLY01001880-ORLY01001880.1-human-gut-metagenome-genome-assembly--contig:-NODE-1880-length-22697-cov-3.189302_pt1 | contig 22697 bp, 22 predicted proteins | sample MGYA00243071_ERZ508832 | MGnify/ENA primary metagenome ERZ508832 (study PRJEB26277, sample SAMN04329777) | human gut metagenome | biome: human-associated habitat | host: Homo sapiens | place: USA... | reverse complement strand
GAACTGCCAACCAATTATGATAAAGAAGAATTTAAAAGAATAAAAAGTGCAGCAGCACGAATTCAAGAAGATTCAGAGGTACTTGTTGTAATAGGAATAGGTGGCTCATACTTAGGAGCTAGAGCAGTAATAGAAAGCTTAACAAATACATTTGATAATTTATTACCAGAATCAAAAAGAAAACATCCACAAATATTTTATGTTGGAAATAACTTAAGCCCTAATTATTTAAATGATTTGATTGAAACATTAGGAACAAAAGATTTTTCTGTTAATGTAATATCAAAATCATGAACAACAACAGAACCAGCAATTGCATTCAGAATTTTTAGAGAAATGCTAGAAAACAGATATGGAATTGAAGAAGCAAGAGGTAGAATCTATGTTACAACAGATAAAGAAAAAGGAGCCTTAAAAACACTTGCAAATTCAGAAGGATATGAAACGTTTGTTATTCCAGATAATGTAGGAGGAAGATATTCTGTATTAACAGCGGTAGGTCTATTGCCAATTGCAACAGCTGGAATTGATATAGACAAATTAATGCAAGGAGCACAAAATGCACAAGAAAGATATAATGATTCAAATTTAAAATATAATGAATGTTATCAATATGCAGTAGTAAGAAATATTTTATATAAGCTATATAAAAACACAGAAATATTAGTAAACTATGAGCCTAAAATGCATTATTTTACAGAATGGTGGAAACAACTTTATGGTGAAAGCGAAGGAAAAGATCAAAAAGGAATATTCCCAGCAGGAGTTGATTTTACAACAGACTTACATTCAATGGGACAATACATACAAGAAGGAAGAAGAAATTTATTTGAAACAGTAATATCAATAGAAAATCCAAAATCAGATATAACAATAAATAAAGATGAAGATAATTTAGATGGACTAAACTATTTGTCAGGAAAAACTCTAGACTATGTAAATAAAAAAGCAATGGAAGGAACAGTAAAGGCACACGTTACAGGAGATGTTCCAAACATAATGCTAACTATAGAGGATCTTGATGAAGAACATATTGGAGAATTAATATATTTTTTTGAAAAGGCTTGTGCTATGTCTGGAATGATACTTGGAGTAAATCCATTTAACCAACCAGGAGTAGAAGAATATAAAAAGAATATGTTTAAATTATTAAAAAAACCAGGATATTAAAAAAAATGAGGGATTAAGGGGCCACCACACAAAATCCCTCTTTTAGAATGGAGTAGTAAGATGATATTTAAAGAACAATTTACAATGCAATTAAAAGATATAGGAAAAGAAAATTACATAAAAAATAGAGCAATACTAGAAATATTTGAAAACATAGGAACACATCATTCTGATTTAGCAGGATATGGACCAAATGATATAATAAGAACAGGAGTATCATGGGTATTGTTAGATTGGAAAGTACAAGTTTTAAAAAGACCTAAATATGGACAAAAACTAAACGTTAAAACATGGGGAAGAACGATGAAAAGAACTTATACATACAGAGATTTTGAAATGTATGATGAAGAAAACAATTTATGTGTTATAGGAACTTCCAAATGGGTATTAATAGATATCAAAACTGGGAGAATTTCAAAAATAACAGAAGAAATATATGAAAAGTACCAAATAGAAGAAAAAAATGTATTTAATATAGAAGAATTGGATAAACTAAAAGAACCAGAGGAATATAGTTCTGAAATGGAATATAAAGTTTGCAGAAGAGATATAGACTTAAATGGACATATGCATAATTTATATTATTTAGATTTAGCATATGAAGTATTGCCAGAGAAAGTATATGAACAAAGACCATTTGATAATTTTAGAATTCAATATAAAAAAGAAGTAAAATTAGGTGATGTTGTTAAATGTAGATATACTTTTAAAGATGGAGAACATATTGTATCTATTTTTAATAGTGATGGAAGTAGAGTACATGCAATTATAGTTTTAAAATAAAATGTAAAAAATCGGGATTTGGTGTGGTGGCCCCTTAATCCCGAAAAAATTTAAAAAAAATGTTGAAAAATGGTAATTAGGTGTGCTATAATAGAAAACGGTTAAAAAAAGGGAGGAATAAAAATGAAACAATTAAGAAAAACAAAAATAGTTGGAACAATAGGACCAGCAAGCGAAAATAAATTAGAAGAATTATTTGAAGCTGGATTAAACGTAACAAGAGTTAACTATTCTCATGGAAGCTGGGATGAACAATCTGAAAAAACAGAAAATATAATCAGATTAAGAAAAGAATTAGACATACCAGTAGCATTATTATTAGATATGAAAGGTCCTGAAATAAGAACAGGAATGTTATACACAGGAAAAAATAAAAAAATCGAATTAAAAGATGGACAAAAATTCACATTATTCAATGAAGACATTGAAGGAAACGAAGAAGGAGTTTCTGTAACATACAAAGAACTATATAAAGACGTACAACCAGGTACAAAAATATTAATCGATGATGGAGCAATTGAATTAAAAGTTGATGAAATTGATGGAAAAGATATAGTTTGTACAGTAGTTCATGGAAATGGATTAGGAAGCAGAAAAACAATGAACTTACCTGGAACAGTAATTAGATTACCAGGTTTAGCAGAAAAAGATATAGCTGACTTAAAAACAGCTTGTGAACATGATTATGACTTTGTTGCAATTTCATTTGCAAGAAACTTAGATGATGTTAGACAAGTAAGAAAAGTATTAGACGAAAACGGTGGAAAAGACATCCAAATAATAACAAAAATAGAAAACGTAGAAGGTATATCAAACTTAGACAACATATTATTAGAAGCAGATGCTCAAATGATTGCCAGAGGAGATATGGCTACAGAAACAGACTTTACAGAACCACCTGTAATTCAAAAAAGAATAATCAAAACATCTAACAGACTATGCAAACCAGCTATAACAGCTACACAAATGTTAGAATCAATGACACATCAACCATTACCAACAAGAGCAGAAGCAAGTGACGTTGCAAATGCTATTTATGATAGAACAAGTGCAATAATGTTATCAGGAGAATGTGCTCAAGGTGATTACCCAGTAGAGTGTGTTCAAACAATGGTAAAAATAGCAAACAGAGTAGAACCAGAAATAGATTACTGGAAAAGATTTAGAACAAACGACAACATGGATTTATCAGATTTTGAAACAAAAGTTGCATACTCAACATGTGTTACAGCAATGAATATGGAAGCAGATGCAATCGTATGCTATACAAATTCAGGAAATTCTGCAAGAAAATTAGCAGGACTTGGAGCAGGATGCCCAATCTTGGCTATAACAGATAACAGAAAAACATTTAACCAATTAGCATTAGCTTGGAACGTAACTCCAGTTTATGTTGAAAAGAATGAAAAAATTGATACAACAGTTGAAAACGGAATTAAAAAATTACAAGATAAAGGTATCTTAGAAAAAGGTGATACAATTGTAATTTCTGGTGGAGCAAGTTTCTTACCAGATGCTGAAGAAAGCAAAGTAGTTGCAAGTGTTGCAAAAATTTAATTAATAAATTTATAAAATAAAAACTAGTAGAAATAATTCTGCTAGTTTTTTGTTTTTTACATAATAGAAAAAAACTGTATTTTTCCTCAGTCCCCAAAAAAGTTTGTAGCAAATGTCGAAAATACTCATATAATAAAAATAAAGGAGGAAACAAAATGTTTGGAAGAAGAAAATGTTATTGTATGAATAATGATTATCAAAACAATTCATGTGAAGAACAAAACGACATAATGGAAGACAAATGCTCAAACGTAGCTAATGCAAATTTTAGTTGTAATCAAAATGAATACATGGATTGTTGTGAATGTGGATTTGAAGAAGAAGACAATGTATTTCCAGAAAATCCAATGTTAGGTCAAAGTTATGTACCTATCCAATATATGGATAAAACATTTAAACCATGTGTAGGACTAAAAATGGGAACTATATTTCCAGAACTAGTCAGCCCATATACTCCATGCCAATCTATGCGTGAAATAGAGTATATAGCAGCAACAAATACTATAAAGGAGGGCTGTAACAAATGTCAATAGAAGAAAATAGAAATTGTGATTGCAATGATAATATGAATATAAATAATTTTAATATGACATCAAATATGAATATGATGTCAAATATGAATACAATGCCTGAAATGACTAATGCACAAGGAAGAACAATAGATTGCTGTGAAAAAGAAGAAATGTTGCAACAAATCAGATGTTATGATTTTGCTATAACTGAACTTGCTTTATATCTAGATACACATCCAACAGAAGATAAGGCTCTTTGTTTACACAGAAAATATTGCAGAGAGGCAAAGGATTTAAAAGACAAATATCAAAAAGTTTATGGTCCTTTAACAATAAACTTCCCATGTAATAAATGGAGATGGCTAGAAGAACCATGGCCTTGGGAAGGAGGAATGAACTAATGTGGACTTATAATAAAACATTACAATATCCAATTAATATAAAATGTACAGATCCAAGATTAGCAAAAGTAATAATATCTCAATATGGTGGACCTGATGGGGAACTAGCAGCATCTTTAAGATATTTATCTCAAAGATTTGGTATGCCAGATCAAAATGCAAAAGCAATTCTTAATGATATAGGTACTGAAGAATTAGCTCACTTAGAAATGGTAGGAACAATAGTACATCAATTAACAAGAGGAGCATCAATAGAAGAAATAGAAAAAGCAGGATTAGGACCATATTATACAGACCATGGAGTAGATGTATATCCACAATCAGCAGCAGGAGTGCCATTTGATGCAACATGTTTAGCATGCAAAGGTGACCCGATTGCAAATCTACAAGAAGATTTAGCAGCAGAACAAAAAGCAAGAGCAACTTATGAAAAACTAATAGATTTATGTAGAGATAATCCGGATGTAATTGACCCATTAAGATATTTAAGAGAAAGAGAAGTAGTACATTTCCAAAGATTTGGTGAAGCACTACGTGGAGTTCAAGATAAATTAGCACAAAAAAAATTTTATATGAATGATTGTAAATAAAAAAGCCCCCAAGTACATTTTGTACTATGGGGGCAATATAGAATTTTAGAAGTGTGAAGAATTCTGTAATTTTTTTCAATGAGTAAAAAAATTATATAGGAAAATTTACAAAAATTGACAAATCCTTTGACTCTTGATATAATGCATAAAAAAATAAAAGGAGATAATGAAATGTCAGAAATTGGATTGAAAATTCAAATAGGAGATACTAATATAGAATTAAACGGAGATGCAGAGATAGTAAAAGATATATTTAATGATATAAGGAAAAATGGCTTAGGAAAAATAGTTGAACTTGAAAAAATTACTAATACACATAATGAACAAGAATTACTTGATAAAAAAATAAAAACAGTTGAAAAAGAATCAAAAGAAGTTACAAAAACAAAGAAAACTATTTCTAAGAAAAATCAGGTTAAAGGTTCTTCAACAAATATTACTGCAACATATCAATATATTGAAAATTTGCCATTATCACAACAACAACGAGCAGATTTAAAAGAATATTTTAAGAGTTTTCAAGCAAAGGCAAACTATCAAAAAGTTGTAATAATAGCAAATTGGTTAAGATCTAATACTGATTTAAACTCTTTTGATACTAATATTATTTATACACTATTAAGAATAGTATCTGAAAAAGCTTCTTTTAACATTCCTCAAACATTAAGAGATGCTAAAAGTAAACATCAGCTAATAACAGATGCAGATAAGAAAGGTTATTATAGATTAACTCCTATAGGTGAGGATTATATTGCTGATATACAGAGATTAGGAGATGGTGAATAATGCTACTAGAAGATTTTTACAATACAATACCAAATGCTAGTAATTTATCATCATCTATGCTAATACCATATTTTGCATTATACTGCTCTGAAGAAAGTGAATATTTTACATCTGCTCAAATATTAAAGTGTTTCAATGAATTAAACCTAAAGCCTTATTCAAATATACCTAAATTTTTAAAAGATAAGTCTTCCGGAAAAAATTCAAAATTTTTAAGAAATAAAAGTGGATATAAAATCATTAGGACATATCAACAAGAATTATTAAGTTCCCTAATAGATAATGAAATTATTAGATATACAAATAATTTGTTTGATATAACTTTATTAGATATTCCTAATGTACCTTTCTATTTCAAGAAAATCGTTGAGCAAATGTGTGCTTGTTATGATCAAAAATTATATACAGCTTGCTTTGCAATGATTAGGAAACTAATAGAGACATTAATTATAGAGTGTTTTGAAAGATATTCAATAGAAGAAGACATTAAAGATAAAAACGGAGAATTTTTTTATTTAAATATCTTAATTGATAAATATATTGTTAGTAAAAAATGGAATGCTAGTAGAAATATAAATAATAGTTTCAAACAAATAAAGAAATATGGTGATTTAAGCGTTCATAATAGAAGATTTTTTGCAACCAAAACAGATATAGACAATATGAAAGATGAAATGCGACAATCTGTACAAGAGATTATATTAACAATTGATTATCCTAATTGGCAAAGATGTTAATACAAAATTGAAAGTTCACTTAGTATACTTGAAATTTATGAAATATTGGCACAAAGTATTGATTTTGTAAATAAAATGAAGTATAATGAATATACTAATATTGATAAATTAATTTATCAAATAAACTAGGTTGCACAAGCCTTTGATTAATTTCATAAACGAGTGCAAATTTAAACATTAGGTTAGATATGAGCCTTTAGGATGCGAATCCTATAAACGAATATTCTATTGAACATTAGGTTAGAAACGAGCCTTTAGTTTAAACTATAAACGAGTTTTCAGAAAAATTATGGGGATACTTTAAAAAGTATCCCTTATATTTGTAATATGGAGGAATGAGTGAAAGATACAAAGAAAACTAAATTAAGAAAATTAAATTTTTACATTATAGATGATAATTATATTAAATATTTAAGTCAATTTGATAAACATATTGCTTATAATAAAAATGAAAAAAGACCATATATAGGAGTTGTAATTATTGTTGAAGAGCATTATTATTTTGCACCATTATTTTCTCCAAAGCAAAAACATAAAACATATAAAGATAATTTGACTTTTTTCAAAATTATAAATGCTAAAACAAAAGATGATTTAGGTATAATTAGATTTTCTGATATGATACCAGTACCACAAGAAAGTGTTTATTTATTAGATATGAAAAGTAAAAGTTATGGATATAAAAGATTACTTTCAGAACAATATTCTTACATAAATAAGCCTGAAAATAAAACAAAAATTATGGAAAAGGCAGAAAAAATTTACAGTATAGTTACAAAAAATAGTAAAAGTAAGATGGCTAAATTTTATAAAGATTTAAGTTGTAATTTTAAATTGTTAGAGGAAAAAAGTGCTGAATATAAAGTATAATAAATTAAAAGTTCACTTAGTGTACTATATCACCGAGTGAACTTTTTATAATTTACAGCCAATAGTTATAAATTTTTTTGATTGATTTTAATAAAAAGAAACTCAAAGAAAATTAAATTGACAAAAAACTACATAAATATTAAAATATAAATAGGTGATAATATGAAAACAAAAGAAAAGAAGATAAAAATAACACTAAAAACGATAATATATACTTCATTTGGATTTTTTGCAATATTATACATAATAATGTTCTGCAATATGTACATTCCAATAAATAAAACATATGCCAAAGAAGTAGACAGTAAAGCAGAACAAGAAACAAAAATAAGCAATGCAAACCAAATAGATATAGAAGAAATAATAAATGAAAATACAAATAATGGACAAACAGAAGAAATAACAAAAAAAGAAGAAGTATTAGAATATTTAACAGAATATAGAACAAATAAAGAAATTCCAAAGGGAATTTCAGTAGTTGTACAAGAAGGAAGACAAGGAAAACAAGAAATAACAATAAAAAAGACATATGATAAGCAAGGAAATCAAATTAAAGAAGAACAAATAAGTGCATCTGTAACAAAAGCCTCAGCAAATAAAATTATCGAAATAGGTGGGGCAAATTATACAAGCAATTATAAAATAAAAGTTGGAGATAAGGTATATGTAACATCAGATGAATTAGCAGTAAGAGAAGAACCTACAGAAGAAAGTAGAAAAATAACTACACTAAAACAAGAAGATGAACTAAAAGTATTACAAATAACACAAAATTGGTATCAAATATCATTCCAGAACATAACTGGTTGGGTAAAGTCTGAATGTACAATATATATAAATCTTAATTCAAATAAAGAACAAAAAGAAACATCAATAGCAAAAGAACAACTAAAATCAACAATTAATATAAATATGCAGTTAAACAAACCAAGTGGATTAACACTAGAACAATTTAAAAAAGTATTGTCAGATAGTAAAGATAAAAATAAAATATTTGAAAATAATGCAGAATATTTTTACTATATAGAAAAACAATATAATATTAATGGCGTATTTGTTGCTGCCGTAGGAATCCATGAAAGTGCATGGGGAACATCAAAATTAGCAATACAAAAAAATAATTTGTTTGGATATGGAGCATATGACTCAAATCCATATAATGGTGCATATAATTTTTCAGATTATTCAGAAAGTATAGATTTGCTATCTAGAGTTTTTGTTAAATATTATTTAAATCCAGCTGGTACAAGTATTTATGGTGGAGAAAAAGCAGTTGGAACATATTATAATGGTCCAACATTAAAAGGAATTAATACAAAATATGCAAGTGACAAAAATTGGGCAAATGCTGTTTTTTCTTATATGAACTATTTATACAATAAATTGTAAAATTTTTGCAAAATTCCTTGATATTTTTCCCAAGTTATTGTATGATATAAAGGTATAAAAAACGTAAGGAAATAAGGAATTGCAAGAATATAAGAAAGGGGCTAAAATAATGAAAAAAACAATAGCAATAATCACAGTAATAATAATGACATTAGGAATATTCACATTAACAAATAAAGTATATGCCGCAGAAAAAGCAATAGATGAGAAAACAGAAAGTAAAATTGTAGAAATAAAAGAAAGCCAAACAAAATCACTTCAAGACTACCAAGAAAAATATGGCTCAGATGCATATGGAACAGTTGCATATATTTTAAATATAGTTAGAATATACAGTATACCATTTTGCTTCTTAGGAATAGCAATAGGAGCTATACATCAATATATAATTGGTATAAGAAAATTAGATACATTAGAAAAAGGAATGGGATTAATTGTAACATTCGTTACATTATTAATAATATGCCAAATTTTACCACTAGCATTCGCAATGTTTGTAAAATTTGGAAGGGGGTAACCAATGAAAGTTTTATTTGCTGTAAGTAATGAGGAAATATCAGAATCAATAGTAAAAAGATATCAAAAAGAATATAAAGAAATAATTTCATATAAAAATGTTTATTACTTCAATGCAATATTAAAAGAATTACAAAAAGATAAAAACTATGACAGAATAGTAATAAGTGAAGAATTAGAAGCATTTACAAATACACAATATGATCAAATTGACAAATTTATATTTGATAAACTAGATAGTATTAGTGATGAAGCATCAAATTTAAAAGGAGAAGACATTCCAATAATATTAATTTGTTCAGATAGAAGAGAAAAATCTGAAGAAATGTTAGTTAAATTATTTGGAATAGGAATTTATAATGCACTACTTGGAAATGATAGAAGTGTAGACAATGTATGCAAACTATTAAACAAACCAAGAGTAAAAAAAGAAGCAAAAACATATTACAAAATAGATTCAGAAGATGTATCATATCAATCTGAAAACGAAAATGACGTAAGTGAAGTTGAAATACAAAATATTTTAGCACATTATAAAAGACTAGGAAAAGATGAAAAAAGATATGTAGAAAGCTTTGATAACATTGCATCACAATATAATGATACTCAATTAAGAATAATAACAAAATTTTTACCACTAAATGTAAGAGCTGTACTTGAAGAAAAATCTCCAAAATATCAACAAATAATATCTTTCAACAGTAAGATATCAGATAACTTAAGGGCACAAAGTACAAAAAAAGAACAAACAGAAGGAACTAGTGGAAAATTATTAAATACAGGAAACAAAGAAAAAATACTTGCAAAACCTGTAGTTATACCATCATCAGTAAATTTAAGTGGTGCTAAAAAAATGGCAAAAACAAAAAATGAAGTAAAACCAATAGAACCAATCAAAGAAGAAAAAGTTGTAACAGAAGTAAGAAAAATTGGACCTATGTTTGAGGAAAAAGAACAAGAAAAAGAAGAAGTAGAAACAATTAATCAAGAAGAACCAAAAAGAAGAAGAGGAAGACCTAGAAAAAATCCTATTCCAGAAGAAAATGAAGTTACAACACCAAAAAGAGGAAGGGGAAGACCAAGAAAGAATCCTATTCCAGAAGAACAAGAAAAATTAGTATTACCAGGTTTAGAAGAGGAAAATGAAGATACAATATTACCTGGATTTGAAAATGAAGAAGAAAATCAAGAAGATGTATTATTACCAGGATTTCAAGAAAAAACAGAAGAAACAGAAGGAATATTACCTGGAGTTGATACAAGCAATGAAGCAGAAACAATATCAAATACAAACTATAATAATTTTGAAAATGAAACAGAAAAAAGTATCCAAAATGTAAACAAAACATATGAGGATGTAGATATTTCAAATTTACTAACATCAGACAGAAAAGTAGCATGCTTTATAGGAACAAGTAAAAATGGAACATCATTTATAGTAAATAATTTAGCAGAAATAACATCAAAAATGGGAATAGATACAGCAATATTAGATACAACAAAAAATAGAAATTCATATTATATTTATACAAAAAATGAAGAAGACTTAAGAAAAATAGCTATGAACAGTATAAATGATTTACTACAAGGAAGAGCAAATGGAATACAAGTAAACAAAAACTTAACAGTATATACATCATTACCAGAAGAAACAGAAGGAATAGAAAATGCCGGAACAATTTTACAAACATTATTACAACGACATTCTTTAGTTTTAATAGATTGTGATTTTGAAACACCATTAGAGTATTTTGAAAAAACACAAGAAATATATTTAGTACAATCATTTGACATATTAACAATACAACCATTAACAGCATTTTTAAGAGAACTAAAATCAAAAAATATCTTAGAAGCAAATAAACTAAGAGTTATATTAAATAAAGCTATAAAAGTCAGAGGAATAAATGATAAGACAATTATAGGAGGTATGGCATACTATAATGATCCAGCAATGTCTTTTATGACAGAACTATTTGATAAAAACACAATAAGATATATAGCTATACCATTTAACGAAGAAGTATATTCAAAATATTTAGAAAATGTAATAAATTGTGAAATTACAGTAAAAGGATATCCAAAAAATATAATACAAATATTTAATGAATTATCAAATATGGTATATCCATTAGTATCAGGAAAGTCAACATATGTACCACCAAGAGTAGAAACAAATGGATTTACACCAAGCATGAATTCAACACTTAATCAAATGAAAAATAGATATTAAAAAATAACAGTAGGGGGGAAAACAGTGTTAATAGTAATAGTGATAATATTAATAATAGCAGTTTTAGGACTAATAATATACAATCTTAGTATACATAAAAAAATACAAACATATAGAAATATAAATCAAAAAATAAATAATTTATCAGTAGTCCAAGATTTTATGAGTGCTATTGGAGAAACATCTACAGTAGATGAAAAAATAAAGAAAATAAACGAAATACTAATAGAAAAATATGAAATAAAATATTCAACAATAGTAGTATTTAATGGTGCAGAATATGAAATAAAAGCATCAAACGTAGATGAAAAACATTGGGATTCACTAAGATCACTTCAAGATGTAGACATGTTTAAAGACAGCATAGCACAAGCAACCCCTAAATATGTTACAGTAAACAATGATCAAGAAAGATTACCATATCAAAAAATGGAATTTGGAAGAGCAAAATCTGCAATATTTTTCCCATTATATATAGATAATGTATATATAGGATATTGGATAATAGAAAGTGGAACACCACATGATTTTGATAATGTTGATACAACTGTTTTAGAAGTAATAAAAGACAACATAGTTTCTGTTTTAAAAACAGTTGTACATCAAAAAACACTTGAATCTATAGTAGAAAAGATTTATATTCAGGACTATATTCAGAAGAATATCTATATGGAGAAGGCAGAAAAGTAATAGACCAATATACAACATCAACAATATGTATGTTTAAGATAACAAATTTGGAGGAAATAAACCAAAAATGTTCAAGAGAATTAGGAAATAAAGTAATAACAGAAGTAAGTGAATTTATAAAAGAAAATATATCAGAACAATACATATTTGTAAGATATATGGGACCAAAATTTGTCATTGCATTTTCTGGAGTAGAGATAAATGGAGTAGCAGAATATGTAAATGATTTAAAAGATAAAATAGAAAATACAGAAATAGTCTCTGAAAAAAATGAAAAAATGAAAGCATTTCCAAGATTAAACTTTACAATATCAACATATTATAAAGGTACAGGACTAGAAGAAATATTGAAAAAACAAGAAGAATATTTAGACAATGCAGATATAAACGAAAGTGACATTACAAATATATAATTCATAAAATCAAAGGAGGTATGAGTAATGGATTTTGATAAAACAATGAGCTTTCAAGTAGAAAGAGAAGAAAACACAAAAACAAAAGAAATTTTAAAAGAAGTGTATGAAGCATTAACAGAAAAAGGATACAATCCTATAAACCAAATTGTAGGATATATATTATCAGGTGATCCTACATATATAACAAGTTACAATGATGCAAGAAATAAAATAAGAACAATAGAAAGAGACGAATTACTAGAAAAGATGGTTAAAAACTATATAGGACTAGAATTAGAGGATTAATTATGAGAAAACTAGGAATTGACTATGGAGATGCCCGTGTTGGAATAGCACTAACAGACCCATTAAACATTACTGCTCAAGGACTAGAAACAATAAAAAGAAATGGCTCTGATAAAATAGTATTAAGACGTTTAGACGAAATACTATCAGAATATGATATAGACACAATAGTAGTAGGGATGCCACTAAACTTAAAAGGAGAAAAAACAGTTAGAGCAGAAATCACAGAACAATTCATACATAAACTAAAATGCAAATACAATAAAATATTAATTGAAACTGTAGATGAAAGATTAACAACAGTTGCAGCACATAAAACAATGAATTTTTTAGATATCAATAAGAATAAAAAACGTGATATTGTAGATACTATATCTGCAGTATATATTTTAGAAACTTATATAAACAAGAACAAATAATTTCAAAAAAATGTTGCAAAAAATCATAAAATACGGTATCATAATTACGATATTTAATTTATTTAAATATAAAATAATTCATAAAAAAAATTATGATAAAATGTGAAGGGAGAAAATTAATTATGGATGAAAATTATGAAGGAGAAGAATTAGATAACATAGTAATATTAAATGATGAAGATGGAAACGAAGTAAAATTTGAATTCTTAGATTTAATAGAATTAGATGATGAGGAATATGTAGTATTATTACCTGTAACAGAAGAAGGAGAAGAAGATGAAGGAGAAGTAGTAATACTAAAAGTAGAAGACAGTGATGACGAAGAATCAGAAGAAGAATCATATGTAAGCGTAGAAGATGAAGATACATTAAACAAAGTATTCGAAATATTCAAAGAAAAATTTAAAGATGATTTTGATTTTGTTGACTAATAAGAAATAAAAGTGGAGTTAGGGGGGTGTCAAAAGTGACGCCCCTTTTTTACAGAAATTAAAAATTGCAAAAATAATAATATAATATTTTTTGAACAAAACAAAGGAGGAAGTTATGAAAAAATTTTCAACATATTTATTAGTAATGTTTATGATAGTATTCTGGATAGTAAGAATAGCAGTTACAATAATGTCACAAATGGGAAAAGACTTTATGGGAATGGTACCAATGAATGAAACATTTGAAATTGCAATATTATTTGCAACTTTATTATGCTTAGTATTAATAGTAAAAAGAAAATTAGTAGGAAGCTTGTTATACCTTGTATTACATGCAATTTATTTTGGAGGGGATATAACAAATAAATTAAATATAATATCAAACAATGAAACATTAACTTTAGCACAAAACACACAATTAATGTTTTCTATATTAGGAATAATTTTACCATTAGCAGTTTTAATAGATTTATTGTTAGATAAGAATAGAAAAGAAAATCCTACAGATAAAAAAACAGATTGGTTTTATAAAAATGAAGAATTTGATAGAAAATTAGATGATAGAGCTGATAAAAACAATTATAGAACAATGTAATATATCAAACTCAATATTTAAACTTATAAGTCTTTTAAGAGAAAAAAAAGCATTGTTACCAAATGAAGTTGAATCATTAATAATTTAAGATCAATACAATCTAATGAATAATGGCAAAAGAAGCGATTAGAATTATAAAATGTCTAGAAAAAAGGAAGTGATAATATGAATGAAAATAAAACAAATATAAATTGGTATCCAGGCCATATGGCAAAAACCAAAAAACAAATAATACAAGACCTAAAACTAATAGACATAGTAATAGAACTATTAGACGCGAGAATACCAATATCAAGCCAAAACCCTAACATAGCAGAAATAACAAAAAATAAAAAGAAAATAATAGTATTAAACAAATGTGACTTATCAGATGATAAACAAAACAAATTATGGGTAGAATACTTCAAAAACAAAAACATTCCAGCAGTCTTAGTAGATTCAAATTCAGGAAGAGGAATAGATGAATGTATTAGAGAAATAGAAAAAATTATGAAAGTTGATTTAGAAGCTCACGCAGAAAAAGGAAGAACAGGAAGAAGAATAAGAGCAATGATACTAGGAATACCAAATGTAGGAAAATCATCATTTATAAACAGAATATCAAAAAGAACAACAGCAGGTGTAGGAAACAAGCCAGGAGTTACAAAACAAAAACAATGGATACGAATAAATGAAAAAATAGAATTGTTAGACACACCAGGCGTTTTATGGCCTAAATTTGAAAGTGAAGAAGTAGCATTACATTTATGCTTTACAGGCTCAATAAAAGAAGAAATATTAGACAAACTAGAAATAGCATATCAATTAACAAAATTTTTATTGGAAAACTATAGAAAAAAATTATGTGAAAGATACAAACTAGACGAAAAATACATAGAAAATATATTAAGACAAGACCAACCAGAAAACAATAATATTTATGAAATAATGCTAGAAATAGGCAAAAAAAGAGGATGTATAATGTCTGGAGGAAGAATAGATGAGGAAAAAACATCAAGATTAATATTAGATGAATTCAAAAATGGAAAATTAGGAAAAATAACAATAGAGTGTCCTTTTAGGGACGTTTCTTAAAAGGACATTTTGTCCATCATTATGGGACAGATATTTAATATAGATGTGGTACCAAAAGGACAAAATGTCCATTTGAGAAACGTCCCTAAAAGGACAAAAAAGGAGAAAATAGATGGAAGATTTTATAGAATTTAAAAAAGATGAACAAGAAGTAAACTTGATGTCACCACTAACATGGGCATATATAGGAGACTGCGTCTACGAGTTATATATAAGAACAAAATTAGTAAATGAAACAAAGTTAAAGCCACATGCATTACATATTGAAGCAATAAAACATGTTAAAGCAAAGGCTCAAGCTGAAACGTTAAAAAAAATATATGAAGATTTAACAGAAAAAGAAAAAGATGTAGTAAGAAGAGGAAGAAATGCAGAAAATCATCATTTACCTAAAAATGCAAATGTTCAAGACTATATGTATTCAACAGCATTTGAAGCATTAATAGGGTACTTGTATTTAACAAAACAAAATGATAGACTAAAGGAAATATTAAAAAAATCGCTTGACTAAATGATAAAAAAATGGTATAAATATTAAAGTTAATTAGGCCCCTTGGTCAAGCGGTTAAGACGCCACCCTCTCAAGGTGGAATCATGGGTTCGATTCCCGTAGGGGTCACCAAATTAAATATTTAAAAGGGAGTAGCTTTAATTTACTAATCAACAGTCGCGATAAGAAATTATCTGGTTAGTAAGCTTAAATAAAATTAAGTAAGTGAGACTTTTAAAAGGAATTTTAGCATAAGGCTATGTATAAGATTTCTTTTAAAAGTCTCATTTATTAATTTATATAAAATGTATAAATATAACAAAAAAGTAAAAAATAAAAAAGTAGGGATTTGATGTGGTGGCCCCTTAATCCCGAAATTTGGAGGAAATTGTATGGAAAAGAAAAACTGGTTTAACAAAGAAGTAGAAGAAATTGAAAAAGAGTTAGGAACACACAGAGAAAATGGACTAAAAGAAGAACAAATTGAAAGAATAAGAGAGCAAAAAGGGTACAATGAACTACAAGCTGGAAAAAAGAAAACATTAGTACAAAGATTTTTAGATCAATTTAAAGATTTTTCAATAATTGTATTAATAATTGCTGCAATTGTATCAGGTGTAGTTGGTGTACAACAAGGAAATGGAATTACAGATACAATAATAATTTTAATAGTTGTTCTTGTAAATGCAATAATAGGAGTCGCACAGGAAAGTAAAGCTGAAAAATCTTTGGAGGCTTTACAAAAATTAAGTGACCATGCATCAAAAGTTATAAGAGATGGAAATATGAAAGTTATTCCAGCAAAAGAGCTAGTACCAGGTGATTTAGTAGTTCTTGATACAGGAGACTATATTCCAGCAGATTTAAGGATTATAGAAGAAGCAAATTTGAAATCACAAGAAAGCTCATTAACAGGAGAGTCTGTACCAGTTGAAAAAACATCTGAAATTATTGAAGAGGCAGAAATCGGTATTGGTGACAGAAAAAATATGTTATTTTCTTCAAGTTTAGTAACATATGGTAGAGGAAAAGGAATTGTAGTAGAAACAGGTATGACAACAGAGGTTGGAAAAATAGCAGGCATGATAAATTCAACAGAAAAGCAAGAAACACCTTTACAACAGAAATTAAACAAATTAGGAAAAACATTAGGAATTGCAGCATTAATAATTTGTGTAGTAATATTTGTAGTTGGCTTGATACAAGGAAAAGAACCAATTCAAATGTTTATGACAGCAGTTTCATTGGCAGTTGCAGCAATACCAGAAGGTTTGGCAGCAGTATCAACAATTGTTTTAGCAATAGGTGTTCAAAAAATGGTTAAGAAAAATGCAATTGTAAAAAGACTCCCAGCTGTTGAAACACTTGGAAGTAGTACAGTTATATGTTCAGATAAAACAGGGACATTAACGCAAAACAAAATGACAGTAGAAAAAATTTATTGGAATGAAGCAATAAGAGACATGGACAATATACAAGAAGATGAAATCGATGAAGAATTGAAGAAATTAGTATATGCAAATATGCTATGTAATGATACAAAAATATCACAAGACGGAACTTTAACAGGAGACCCAACTGAAACAGCATTAGTTGACATGGCATTTAATTTGAATTTTGACCCAAGTTTATATGACAGAGCACCACGTGTTCAAGAAATACCATTTGATTCAGATAGAAAATTAATGACAACTGTAAATGAATTAAATGGAAAATATGTAGTATTTACAAAAGGGGGAATAGACGAATTATTAAAAAGATGTTCAGCATATGAAATCAATAATGAAACACATCAAAATATAGTGGAATATGTAAATAAAATTAGAGAAAAAAATGAAGAGATGGCAAAAGATGCTCTAAGAGTATTAGGATGCGCATATAAAGAAATTGATCACATTCCATCAAAAGAAGAAATGCAAACAATAGAAAATGACTTAATATTTATAGGTATGGTAGGCATGATAGACCCACCAAGAGAAGAAGCAAAGGTTGCAGTTGAAAAATGTAAAACAGCAGGAATAAAAGTTGTAATGATTACAGGTGACCATAAAATTACAGCAACAGCAATTGCTAAAAAATTAGGAATTCTTGAAAATGACGACGAAGCAATAACAGGAGCAGAACTTGAACAAATGACAGACGAAGAATTAACACAAAATGTTAGAAAATATTCAGTTTATGCGAGAGTTTCTCCAGAACATAAAGTTAGAATTGTAAATGCATGGCAAAAAAATGGTGAAGTTGTTGCTATGACAGGTGATGGGGTTAACGATAGCCCTGCACTTAAAAAGGCAGATATTGGTTGTGCAATGGGAATTGTTGGAACTGATGTTGCAAAAGAAGCGGCAGATGTAATTTTAACAGATGATAATTTTGCAACAGTTGTATCAGCAGTAGAAGAAGGAAGAAGAATATATGATAATATTTTAAAAGTAATTCAATTCTTACTTTCAAGTAATGTAGGAGAAATAATAGTACTATTTTTCGCAACACTATTAACACCATTATTTAGTAAATGGTTTGGAATAACAGACATAAACAGTTTAGAAATATTATTGCCAATTCATATTTTATGGATAAATTTAGTAACAGATTCATTGCCAGCGTTAGCATTGGCATTTGACCCAGCCAATAGTGACATAATGGAACGAAAACCAGTAAAACCAGGCAAAGGAGTATTTACAAAAGGAATGACATGGAGAGTAATATATCAGGGAGTTATGATTGGTGGACTTACACTTGCAGCATTTATGATAGGACTTGCTACAACAAAGACACCAATAAATGGTTTAACACTTGACCAATCAAAAATAGAGGTTGGACAAACTATGGCATTTGTAACTTTAGCACTTTCAGAATTAACACATGTATTTAATGTAAGAAATAATAGAAAATCAATATTTAAAACAGGAATATTTAATAATATGAAATTAATTGGAGCTGTAATTATTTCAGCACTTCTTGTATTTGTTATTTTATGGATTCCTGGATTAAGAGAAATATTTAGTATTCCAGTTTTACCAACTGAAAATATCATTGAATTAGTATGTTTAGTTCTTGCTCCAATTGCTATTGTTGAGATATTTAAGATATTTAAAATTAATGGTGGAGAAGATTAAATTTAAATTAGTTATTAATTAATAAAAAGCACGAATAAATTATTTGGAAACATAATTTATTCTTACTTTTTAATGTATTTTAATTAAATTTTTTTTAAAAAATAAAATAAATATTATATAAAATATAAAAAAAGGAATGGTAAGATGAAAAGAATTTCTAAAATAAACAAAATTGAAAAAACAGAAAACGATTTAAGACAAAATAATCAAAACTCAAAGAAAAACAAAAAAGAAATACAAGAATTTAATACTATGTTACAAGAAGAACAAAGAAAAATTACAGAAAATAAAGAAGAACAAGACAAAAAAGTAAGACCATTAGATATATATAAATATGAAATTCAAAAATCAAAGCCAAGAATTAACAAAACAACAGAAAAATCAGAAGAACAAGAACAAGAAGAAAAATAAAACATAAAAATACTAAGGAGGAAATATAAAAATGTACATATTTAACAAAATAACGGTAAACCCACAATTACCAAAAAGAATAGGAAAATTATCAGAAATTTCAAATAACTTATGGTGGTCATGGAACACAGAATTCCTAAGACTATTTAAAATGATAGACAGAGATTTATGGGAAACATGCGAAAAAAATCCTGTAAAATTTCTAAAACAAGTATCACAAGAAAGATTAGAATTAATAGCAAAAAATCCAGAATTTTTAAGAGAATATGATAGACTATCAAAAGAATTTGACGATTACATAACAAGTAAAAATACATGGTTTTCAAATAAATATCCAGAAAATAAAAAAGATTTAATAGCATATTTTTCTGCTGAATATGGATTAGACCAAACAATACCAATATATTCAGGAGGATTAGGAATTTTATCAGGGGACCACTTAAAATCAGCAAGTGATTTAGGTATTCCACTAGTAGCAGTAGGATTATTATATAAAAATGGATATTTCCATCAAAAAATAAATGGATATGGAGACCAAGAAACAGAATATAATAATATAGAATTAAGCAATTTACCAATAAATCCAGTAAAAGATAAAAATGGAGAAGATTTAATAATATATGTTAAATTCCCAAAAAGAAGATTATATTTAAAAGTATGGCAAATAAACGTAGGAAGAGTTAAATTATATTTATTAGATTCAGATATAGATGAAAACAAACCAGAAGATAGAGAAGTAACACTAAGACTATATGGTGGAGACCAAGAAATGAGAATAAAACAAGAAATTATTCTTGGTATGGGAGGTACAAACTTATTAACAAGAGCATTAAACCTAAATCCGACTATATACCATATGAACGAAGGACACTCAGCATTTTTAATATTAGAATTGATTAAAAATATAATAAAAGAAAAGCAAGTATCATTTGAAGTAGCAAAAGATATAGCAAGCTCAAAAACAGTATTTACAACACATACACCAGTACCAGCAGGAAATGATATATTCCCAATAGAACTAGTAGAAAAATACTTTAAAGAATTTTGGCCAAGACTAGGATTAGACAGAGAATCATTCTTAAAATTAGGAATGAAACCATGCAAAGAGTTAGAACATGGATTTAACATGGGAATATTAGCACTAAAAGTAGCAGGAAAGAAAAACGGAGTTAGTAAACTACATGGAGCAGTTTCAAGAGAATTATTTGGAGATGTGTGGCCAGAAATTGCAGCAAATGAATCACCAATAACATATGTAACAAACGGAATTCATACTTGCTCATGGCTTGCACCAACTTTAAAAGAACTATACAACAAATATTTAATACCATATTGGCAAGACAATATACACAATGACGAAGTGTGGGAAAACATAAACAACATTCCAAACGAAGAATTATGGCAAATACATCAAAGCAGAAAAGAAAAATTATTAAATATAGTAAAAGAAAATACAACAAATAGATTAAGAAGATCAGGATATAACTATGAAGAAATAAATGATATAACATCAAAGCTAGATCCAAATATATTAACAATAGGATTTGCAAGAAGATTTGCTACATATAAAAGGGCAACATTAATATTTAAAGACTTAGAAAGAATAACACAAATTTTAATTAATACAGAAAGACCAGTACAATTAATATTTGCAGGAAAAGCACATCCAGCAGATAAAGAAGGACAAGACCTAATAAAAAGAATACACGAAATATCAATGATGCCACAATTTAAAGGAAAAATATTCTTACTAGAAAATTATAATATAGCAATGTCAAGATATTTAGTAAGTGGAGTAGATGTATGGCTAAATAACCCAAGAAGACCAATGGAAGCATCAGGAACAAGTGGCCAAAAAGCATCAGTAAACGGAGTAATAAACTTTAGTGTATTAGATGGATGGTGGGCAGAAGGTTACAACCAAGAAAATGGATGGACAATTGGAACAAATGCAGAATATAGCTCATATGAAGAACAAGACATCGCTGATAGCCAAAGCATGTACCATACATTAGAAACAAAAATAATACCAATGTACTATAACAAAAACGAAAAAGGAATATCAGAAAACTGGATGAAAACAATGAAAAATTCAATTACATCAACAGGAGGAAAATATAGTACATCAAGAATGTTAGTAGATTACACAAATAATTTATATATGCCACTATGTAAATTAACTAAAAAATATTACGAAAATATCGATAATGTAGCAGAATTTAATTTGTGGAAGAAAAATTTATATACAAATTGGAAAGACATCAAAATTACTCAAAAAAATAATTTGAATAATATCACAATGGATGCAGGAAATAATATTGAAGTTAAATGTGAAGTACAACTTCCAAATGTGGATATAAATAATATTACTGTAGAATGTTATTATGGAAAAATATTGGATAATGGAATAGTTGAAAATGTAAGTATAATTCCTATGAAATTAGAAAATAAAAATGATGAAGAAAAAATATATGAATATTCTACAAAAATAGAATTAAAAACAGGTGGAAATTATGGCTATACTTTTAGAGTTATGCCAAAACATGAAATGTTATTAGATGCAGAAAACTTAAACCTTGTAAAATGGATAACAGATTAATAAAACTGTCAAAAGGGGAAATACCTTTTTGACAGTTTTTTTAAATTTTTAAAATTCCATTTTTAAAATCCAAATTATTAAATGAATCATATTCAAAACCAATAGTATAAACATTCGTAGCAAAAATGTCCTTATCCAACATTTGTCTCAAATTCTTATTCTTATTAGAATCAGCAAACTTTTTAACAGAAGTTATTACATTAAGTTTAGGATTATTTTTAACAATTTCAGAAATAAGCATTTTTCCATTATCATTAAAACCAAGAACTCTGATATATGGAGAATCAACCTCTTTAGAAAGTTTCATATCTTTTTTTGAAATGTCAAGAAGTGCATATAATAGAATCCTTTGAAGTCTAGTAATTGTATATCTTTTAGATTTTATTGTATTCAAAAGTTCAGTAAGAGTATTGCAAGAATTTACTGCTTTTTTTATTAAAAATTCTAATCCTTCAGATACATCTGGAAGATTTGCTATTTCTTTAATTGACATTTTTCTTAATACATAAATTATTTCTTTTTCAAAACAATTTAAATCAGGAATTTTACAACCGGAATTTATGCAATCTGCTAAAATTGAATAAGATTTTTCAGGTATAACGGTTTTGATAGTATTGAAATTTT
>ENA-ORLY01001879-ORLY01001879.1-human-gut-metagenome-genome-assembly--contig:-NODE-1879-length-22699-cov-8.686456_pt1 | contig 22699 bp, 15 predicted proteins | sample MGYA00243071_ERZ508832 | MGnify/ENA primary metagenome ERZ508832 (study PRJEB26277, sample SAMN04329777) | human gut metagenome | biome: human-associated habitat | host: Homo sapiens | place: USA... | reverse complement strand
TGAACTCCATGATGCCGAAGGGCTTGCACAGGTAGTCGTCCGCACCGTGGTCCAGCCCCTTGACGACGTCGATCTCGCTGGTTTTGGCCGTGACCATGATGACCGGCGTTGCGGCGCAGGCCGGGTCGGCGCGCAGCTTGGCCAGAATCTGGTAGCCGTCCTCGTCGGGCAGCATGACGTCCAGAATGACGAGGTCGGGCCGCCCGCTGCGCAGCGCCGCCCAGAAGCTGGCCGCGTCCTCGCAGCCCGTGGTCTCGTACCCGTTGGATTGCAAAGCATATTGCTCCAGCTCACGGATGCTGGAGTCGTCCTCAACGATGTAGATCATAGTAATACCTCATGTGTAGTTATAAAAAAGGCTTCCCCCTCGGGGGAAGCTGTCCGCGAAGCGGACTGATGAGGGCAACGTTATCGTGGCCGCCCGTTTACGGGTTGAAGCCGGAAGGTCGCCCCTCATCCGGCCTCGGTCGGAGCCTCGGCCACCTTCCCCCATAGGGGAAGGCACGTAATTTTTAGTTTTCAGCCGGATTTTCAGTGGGTTCGGAATACGCCTCCGGCGGGAAGGTGTAGCGGCCACGGTATTTCTCGTAGCGGCGCTCAAACTTCACGCTGCCGCCGTGCTTGACGTTGGCAAGATATTCGTGGGTGTCGAACTTGTCCGCCGCGACCTCGATCATGGCCACCGCAATGTTCGAGCAATGGTCGGCAATGCGCTCGTAGTTCGTCAAAAGATCGTCCAGCACAAAGCCGTACTCGATCGTGCAGACACCGGCCTGCAGACGTGCGATGTGGCGGGTCTTGACCTCACGCACCAGGCCGTCCACGACCTGCTCCAGCGGCTCGATCTTGCCGGCGGCGTAGGTGTCGCACTTCTGGAACGCATCCACCGTGCGGTTGACGATGTCCTGCACGGCGGCCTCCAGCACGGACAGGTCATTCAGCGCTTCTTCGCTGAATTTGATGTCCTTGTCGCGGATCTCCTGCGCCGTTTTGATAATGTTCACGGCGTGGTCGGAGACGCGCTCAAAATCGCCGATGGTGTGCAGCAGCGTGTTGACGGTGCGGTTGTCATCCACTGAGAGATGCTTGGCGCTCAGCTTGACAAGGTAGGTGCCCAGCACGTCCTCATAATGGTCAACGGCGTCCTCTTTGCGCAGGACTTCGTCCGCGATGGCGTCATTCCAGACGCGGGTGGTGGACATGGCCTGCAAAAGCGCGGTGCGGCAGATCTCGGCCATATCGCTGCCGGTCAGCATGGCGCGGCCCACGGCCACGGACGGCGTAGTCAGCAGACGCTCGTCCAGCAGGGTGTTCTCCTGCTTTTTGTCAGACGGGGAGTCGGGCACGGTCAAAATGGCCAGTTTTTCCAGCAGGCGATTGAACGGCAACAGAATCGCTGTCGTTACTACGTTAAAAATTGTGTGTACGATGGCAATGCCGAAGGTATTGGCCGTCTCGTTGAAGAAGGCAAAACTGATCAGCGCGTTCAGTCCGTAGAACCCGCACAGGAAGAGAATCGTGCCGATAACGTTAAAATAGAGATGGACGAAGGCGGTGCGCTTTGCGTTCTTGTTTGCACCCGCCGAGGAGATCAGCGCCGTGACGGTGGTGCCGATGTTCTGGCCCATGATGATGGGCACGGCAGTGGAGTAGGTGACCGCGCCGGTGCTGGTCAGGGCCTGCAGGATACCGACGGACGCCGACGAGGACTGTAAAACAGCCGTCAGCACCGCGCCCGCAATGACGCCGAGGATCGGGTTTTTGAAGCTGAGGAACAGATCCATGAACCACGGCTCGTCGGCCAGCGGGGACATGGCATGGGACATCGTGTTCATGCCGGCCATCAAAATAGAGAAGCCCAGCAGGATTTTACCGACGCCGCGCTTGCGGTCCTTGCCGATCATATACAGCCAGATGCCGATGAAGCCGAGAATCGGGCTCCACGCGGTAGGGTTCATCATTTGGGTGAGGAAGCTGTCGCCCTCCAGGCCGGACAGCGAGAGCAGCCAGCCGGTGACAGTCGTACCGACGTTTGCGCCCATAATGACGCTGATAGCCTGATGCAGTTCCATCAGGCCGGAGTTGACGAAGCCGACGGCCATAACGGTGGTGGCACCGCTGGACTGAATGACGGCAGTGACGGCCATGCCGAGCAGCAGACCGCGGATGGGGCTGCTGGTCATGGTGGACAGAATGCCCTGCAGCTTACTGCCGGCGGTCTGTTCCAGAGCTTTTCCCATCAGGTCCATGCCATACAAAAACATGGCAATGCCGCCCATCAGGGTGAACACATTAAAAATGGTCATCCGGTGTTACACATCCATTCTCTTATTGAGTTTTACACTATACCGCCTTCTATTATAATGTATGCGCCGCAGGTACACCACCACGGGAAGGTAAATGTTGTGTAAAATTTGTGTAAAACGGACCGGCTGAACCGGGAACGGCAGTCTCCCGGGAACTTGTTCTTTCTTTTGGCAGCAAAAGAAAGAACCAAAGAAAACTGCCGCTGTTTCGACGCGGTGCGGGGTTGTGCGCGTGGGGCCACAGTTGAGCGCAGCGAAACTGGGGAGCGCACAATGATTGCCCCCGCGGGGCAATCAACCGCAAGAGCGTGTTTGCGAAGCAAACTGGCGGCGCTCGTTGTGCGCCGCCAAGCGGGACCCGCGACTTAGGGGCTGCACGCCCCCAAGACCCCCAAAGCGGAAGTCGGAAGGGGCGGGGGCTAAACGAAAGCAGTATTACTTTTCGTTCTTAACGCCCCCGCCCCTTCCTCCACCTTAAATTCGGGTGTTGCGGGGTTGCGAGCGCGGGGCCACAGTTGAGCGCAGCGAAACTGGGGAGCGAGCAATGTTTGCCCCTGCGGGGCAAACAACCGCACGAGCGGGTTTGCGTAGCAAACTGGCGGCGCTCGTTGTGCGCCGCCAAGCGCCCCCGAACCCCCGCAGGGGTAAACGGCAGCTCTGTAGGGGCGGCATATATGCCGCCCGCAGCCTACCGCGGCAACCCGTCAACGGGAAAGGGGGAGGGCTGCCGCCCTCCCTTGCCCCTCTCGTGCGTAAATTTTCACAGCAGTCCGTAGGGGCCGGGCATGCCCGGCCCGCAGCTTTGCTATGCCACCCTTTTGCCTTTTGCCTCGTAGGGAGGGGTCTTGACCCCTCCGCAGCCTCCCGCCGCCGCCCCGTCACCCCTTTGCCGCCCAATCCACTCCTAACTCCTCTCTCCTAACTCTACCCCACACCCTCCCTTTCCCCAAACTTTACAAACTTTACACGCTCTACACAAAACCTGCCCCCTCTTTGCAAAACCTTTACCGCGATTGTACCGTACTATGGTCGAAACCGGCGCAAAACCGCGGTACAATTAGCTTGCTTCCGGTGAAGCACTGGCAAAACATCCAAACTATACCATATAAATTTGGGAAAAAGGGAGAATACACACATGAAACGTACTTCTGCAATTGCTGCCGTTACCGCTGCTGCGCTGGCTCTGAGCCTGGCTGCCTGCGGCTCTGCCGATTCCGCCGCTGCTTCCTCTGCCCCTGCCGGTGACTTCGACGCCGACCAGGACATCACGGTCATCTCCCGTGAGGACGGCTCCGGCACCCGCGGCGCCTTCATCGAGCTGACCGGTGTCGAGGAGAAGAACGCCGACGGCAAGAAGGTCGATAACACCACCGAGGCCGCCGCCATCCAGTCCAGCACCAACGGCGTCATGACCGCCGTCGCCAACGATGAGACCGCTATCGGCTACATCAGCCTCGGCTCTCTGAGCAATGACGTCAAGGCTGTCACCGTCGGCGGCGTCGAGGCCTCCGCCGAGACCGTCAAGGACGGCAGCTACGTGCTGTCCCGTCCGTTCAACATCGTCACCAACGGCGACGCGACGGACCCCGTGGCCGTCGATTTCATCGCCTACTGCCTGAGCAAGGACGGCCAGGCCATCGCTACCGACAACGGCTACATCGGTGAGGACGGCGCGGACTTTACCTCCGCCCAGCCCGAGGGCAAGATCGTCGTCGGCGGTTCTTCCTCCGTCTCTCCGCTGATGGAGAAGCTGATCGAGGCTTACAAGACCGTCAACCCCAACGCCGAGCTGGAGCTCCAGACCACCGATTCCACCACCGGCGTCTCTGGCGCGCTGGAGGGCACCTACACCATCGGCATGGCCAGCCGTGAGCTGAAGGACTCCGAGGTCGAGGGCGGCGCCAAGGCTACCGTCCTGGCACTGGATGGCATCGCCGTCGTCGTCAACCCCGGCAACACCACCGACGACCTGACCGTTGACCAGATCAAGGGCATCTACACCGGCGAGCTGACCACCTGGGCGGATGTGCAGTAAAAAGAAAAAGGCTTCCCCCTAGGGGGAAGCTGTCCGCGAAGCGGACTGATGAGGGGCGGGTTTCCCAAGATAACCCGTTCACGGGTTGGTAAGGCAAGGCCGCCCCTCATCCGGCGCTGCGGCGCCACCTTCCCCCCTAGGGGGAAGGCTTTTTGGGTATCATAACCAATCTACGAGCATAAGGAGTATAGGAAAATGACCTCCAAGCTGAAAGAAGGCGTTATGCAGGGCGTGTTCACTCTCTGCGCCTGTGTGTCCATCCTGGCGGTGGCACTGATCTGCATCTTCCTGTTTGCCAACGGCGTGCCCACCCTGTTCAAGATCGGCCCGCTCAAGTTCCTGCTGGGCACGACATGGAAGCCCGGCAACGACATCTTCGGCATCCTGCCGATGATCCTGGGCAGCATCTACGTCACGGCGGGGGCTATCCTCGTCGGCGTGCCCATCGGCCTGCTGACGGCCATCTACATGTCCAAGTTCGCGCCGCCCCGCATCAATAAGGTCATGCTCCCGGCGGTGCAGCTGCTGGCCGGCATCCCGTCCGTCGTCTACGGCTTCTTCGGCATGATCGTGCTTGTGCCCGCCGTGCAGGCCATGGTCAAATCGCCGTTCTTCAAAACCGTGCTCCACGTCAAGAGCGGCAAGGGCATGAGCCTGTTTACCGCCGCCGTGCTGTTGGGCATCATGATCCTGCCCACCATCATCACGGTCAGCAAGACGAGCCTCGACGCCGTGCCCGACAGCTACTACGAGGGCAGCCTTGCCCTTGGCGCGACGCATGAGCGCAGCGTGTTCTACGCCGTGCTGCCCGCCGCAAAATCCGGCGTGCTGTCGGCAGTCATCCTCGGCATTGGCCGCGCCATCGGTGAGACGATGGCTGTCGTCATGGTCGCGGGCAACCAGACCTGGATGCCCAAGGGCCTGTTCCAGGGCCTGCGCACGATGACCTCGAACATCGTCATCGAGATGGGCTACGCCGCCGACCTCCACCGCGAGGCGCTGATCGCCACCGGCGTTGTGCTGTTCGTATTCATCCTGCTTATCAACCTCTGCTTCAGCCTTGTGAAAGGGGGTAAGGACTATGCCTGAGATTGCCGCAGCGCAAACAGCCGCCGATATGACCTACGCAAAACCGCATGCGTTCATGCCCACCGGCGGCAGCAACCGCCGCGCCGCCCGTATGCAGGCCGCCGCGCTGCGCTGGCTTGTGCGCATGGCCGCCTTGCTGACCGCCGCGGTGCTGGTGTTCCTCATCGGCTACATTCTGGTCATGGGCATCCCCAATTTGAAGCCCGAGCTGTTCGCCTGGGAGTATAACTCCGAGAACGTCTCGCTGACGCCCGCGCTCATCAACACGGTGCTGATGACGGCCTTCTCGCTGGCAATCTCGACGCCGCTGGGCATCTTTGCGGCCATCTGGCTGGTCGAGTACGCCCACCGCGGCAGCAAGCTGGTCAAGGTCGTGCGCGTCACCACCGAGACGCTGCAGGGCATCCCGTCCATCGTCTACGGCCTGTTCGGTATGCTGTTCTTCGTCACCAAGCTGCACTGGGGCTATTCGATGATCGCCGGTGCGTTCACGCTGGCCATCATGGTTCTGCCCGTCATCATGCGCACGACGGAGGAGGCGCTGATCGCAGTGCCCGACTCCTACCGCGAGGGCAGCTTTGGTCTGGGCGCGGGCAAGCTGCGCACGGTGTTCACGATTGTGCTGCCGTCCGCCATGCCCGGCATTTTGTCCGGCGTCATTCTGGCCACGGGCCGCATCGTCGGCGAGACCGCCGCGCTGATCTATACCGCAAGCTCTGTGGCAAAGATCCCGTCCGGCGTGTTCAGCTCCACCCGCACCCTGGCTGTACACATGTACCTGCTCTCGAACGAGGGCCTGTACATCGGCCAGACCTACGGCACGGCAGTGGTCCTGCTGGTGCTGGTGCTGGTCATCAACGGCCTGTCCGGGCTGGTGGCCGGGAAGCTGGCAAAACGGTAAAGGACATTGCACCGGTAGGGAACAGCTTTCCGGGTCGATGAGGAGCATCGACCCCTGCACCGTAGGGGCGGATTCCATATCCGCCCGTGGGAGTATGCGGCAGCGCAAACCCCGCGGAGGGGTCAAGACCGCTTGGCGGCGCACAACGAGCGCCGCCAGCCAGCAAAGCTGGCCCGCTCATGCGGTTGTTTGCCCCGCAGGGGCAAACATTGTTCGCTCCCCGGTTTCGCTACGCTCAACCGTGGTCCCACGCTTACAACCCCGCACCTCCCTACGATTCGCCGTTCACGGGTGCCATGTAGGGAGCGGTCTTGACCGCTCCGGGAACCTTCCGTCCGGCAGCCCCTTCCCCGGCGCCGCGCATGTAGGGGCCGCACATGTGCGGCCCGCAGGTGTACGGAAAACGGGTGCTCGCGGTCCGGGCCGCGGGCCGGGCATGCCCGGCCCCTACCGACAAATGGAACAGAGCAGAAATAAGATAAGAGGTCATTTCATGAACAAATTTGAAGTGCGCAATATGGACCTGTACTATGGCAGCTTCCATGCGCTGAAAAATATCAATATCGACATCCCGGAAAAGGAGATCACCGCGTTCATCGGTCCGTCCGGCTGCGGCAAATCCACGTTTTTGAAAAGCCTGAACCGCATGAACGACCTCGTCGAGGGCTGCCGCATCTCCGGCGACATCAAGCTCGACGGCGTGGACATCTACAAGGACAAGATGGACGTCAACGTCCTGCGCAAGCGCGTCGGCATGGTGTTCCAGAAGCCGAACCCCTTCCCGATGTCCATCTATGACAACATCGCCTACGGCCCGCGCACCCACGGCATCCATAATAAAGCGCAGCTGGATGAGATCGTGGAAAGATCTCTGCGCGGCGCGGCCATCTGGGACGAGGTCAAGGACCGCCTGAACAAGAGCGCCCTGGGTATGTCGGGCGGCCAGCAGCAGCGCCTCTGCATTGCGCGCGCCCTGGCCGTTGAGCCCGAGGTCCTGCTGATGGATGAGCCGACGAGCGCCCTGGACCCCATCTCGACGTCCAAGGTCGAGGAGCTGGCCACCGAGCTGAAAGAAAATTACACCATCGTCATGGTCACCCACAACATGCAGCAGGCCGCGCGTATCAGCGATAAGACGGCATTTTTCCTGCTGGGCGAGCTGGTGGAGATGGGCCCGACGGAGCGTGTGTTCGCCACGCCCGTGGACAAGCGCACCGAGGATTACATCTCGGGCCGCTTCGGCTAAGGAGGTACGACAAATGGGTATGAGTGTACGAAAAATGTACGACGCCGAGCTGCTGCAGCTTGACACGATGCTGGCCCGCATGGGCCACGCCGCCGGCGGCGCGATCGAGAGCGCCATGACCGCCCTGCGCTCCGGCGACACCGAGCTGGCCCGCAGCGTTATTGCCCGGGACAGCGAAATCGACTCCGCCGAGCATGAGATCGAGCACCGCTGCTTAACGCTGTTTCTGCGCCAACAGCCCGTGGCGGGCGACCTGCGCAAGGTCTCCACGGCGCTGAAGATGGTCACCGACATTGAGCGCATCGCCGACCAGGCCAGCGACATTGCCGAGATAACGCTCCATCTCCACCCGGACGGCGCGCGCACCGTCGGCGTGCTGGACGACCTGTACGCGATGGGCGACATTGCCCTGCACATGGTCAAGGACGCCATTGCCGCCTACGTGCAGGTGGACCTGTCCGCCGCCGCGCAGGTCATTGCCCGCGACGACGACTGCGACGCGATGTTCAGCCGCATTTCCAAGGAAATTGCGGCCTACATCGCCGCCCACCCCAGCGATGCTGAGACGGCGCTGGACTTATTTATGATCGATAAGTACCTTGAGCGCCTGGGCGACCACGCCGTGAACATTGCGGAATGGGTCGAGTTCCTCAAGACCGGCGTCCACAAATCCCGCAAGATCGTGTAATGCTGGGATAAACAAGCCATTTTCTTATTATTTTCCTATACCAACCAAAACGGGACCTGCCGAAAAGCGGGCCCCGTTTTGGCGTGGAGGGAGGCTTTTTGTAGGGGCCGGGCGGCAGACACCGGCTGCCCGGAGGGGTCAAGACCCCTCCCTACAAGGCACCCGTGAGCGGCAGTTCGTAGGGAGCGGTCTTGACCGCTCCGGGTGCTTTGCGGCAACGTCAGCTTCCCTGTAGGGGCCGCGCGGCGGCAAAAAAGCAGCCGTCCCTTTCCGGAACGGCTGCTTGCTATCATTTCGCCCCTTTCCCCGCGAACACAACGTAAATCGTTTTGAACAAAATCTTTACGTCGCCCCAGAGGGACCAGTTGTCGATGTAGGCTACATCGAGCTTGACGACCTCCTCAAAATCCTCGATGTCGCTGCGCCCGCTGACCTGCCACAGGCCGGTGATGCCCGGCTTCATCGACAGGCGGCGCTTGTGGTGGCTCTCGTACTGCTTGTACTCGTCCACCGTCGGCGGGCGGGTGCCCACAAGGCTCATATCGCCCCGCAGCACGTCAAAAAACTGCGGCAGCTCGTCAATGCTGGTGCGGCGGATGAATTTACCCACCTTGGTCACGCGGGGGTCATCCTCCATTTTGAACATCAGGCCGTTCATTTCATTCTGGGCCATCAGCTCCTTCTTGCGGGCCTCGGCGTCCACGTACATGCTGCGCAGCTTGTGGATGTAAAAATACCGCCCGTTGCGGCCCACACGCTTTTGTTTAAAAAACAGCGGGCCGGGGCTTTCGAGCTTGAGCGGGATGGCGACCACCGCGATGATCGGGATGCTGATGATACAGCCGATGACAGCGCCCACCACGTCCATGCAGCGCTTGGCGATCTGGTCGCGCAGCTGCAATTCAACGGTGCCCATCGTGACGATGTTGCCCCCGGCGCAGCGCCCCAGGGACCGGCTCAGCCGCGCGGCGCTCGTCTCGTCGCAGCAGGCTTCCTCAATGCGGTCCAGCAGCGGCAGACGGAAGTGCACGGTCAGGCCCATGCTCTCCATCTCGTCGAGATAGGGGATGAAGCTCTCGCCGCTGTCCATCGGCACATCGACATAGACCTCGTCGAGCGCCTCGCGCCGGATCCAGTCCATGAAGTCGTCGAACGTCGCCTTGACCTCGACGCCGCAGACTTTGGTGGAGATCGCGGCGGGCGTGGCCTCCAGCAGCGAGACGCCCACGACCCGGCGGGACCAGTCCTTTCGGATCTCGGAGATCAGCCGCTCGGCCCGGTCCGACGTTGTGACGACGCCGACGAGCGTCTCCATGCCCCAGCTGCGCTGGAACCGGATGAGCAGTCGCTTTAAAATCGCATGGGAGAACGGCAGCAGCACCGCGTTGACCGCGGGCACTGTGACCGCAAAATAACGGGAGTCCAGCATCGTGGCCTTGGCCAGCAGCATGCAGCCTGCATAAACAAGGCCGAACGCGATGTTGAACCGGAGGGAAAGGCTGATTTCCTCGTTTTCAGACCGTGTTACGATGTTTTTGTCCTGGTCAAAGAAGAAGAAGGTGACGACGAACGCCACAAACAGCAGGCACAGGGTCTGGAGCCAATCGGTGCTGGTGTAGGGGATCAGCACGCCGAACAGCCCGTCGGTGATGAGCCACGCCAGCAGCACGCTGACGGCCATCGTGAGCAGATCGGCGAAAAATACATAAGCGTATTGCAGCTTTTCGCGTTTACTTGTCATGAAGAAGGAGAAGTCCTCTCTAATAGTTATCTTCTTATTTTACCATAGACAGAGGATATTTTCAACAGAATCCGCAATATCATAACAATTACACAATTTATAAGGGCGCGGTAGGGGAGGGCTTCATCTCTCCCGGGGAGGTTTCCGCCGCCGTGCACGGGCACGGAGCGGTCAAGACCGCTCCCTACAAACCGCGCGTTATCGTGGCATCGTAGGGAGGGGTCTTGACCCCTCCGCAGAGGTTTCCGCCGCCGCGAGCTAAAAATATACCGTTACTCCGATTCGTTCTCCCGCCCGACGATCTCGGCTTTTAAGACGTCCTGAATATCCACCAGACATTCCAGCAGCAGGGGGTTGAACTGCCCGCAGTCGCCGTGCAGGATCATCTGCACCGCGGTGTCCGGTGAGTAGGCGGCCTTGTAGACGCGCTCGCTGACCAGCGCGTCGTAGACGTCCGCCATCGAGACGATCTGTGCCGAAATCGGGATGTCGTCCCCGGCCAGGCCGTCGGGGTAGCCGCGGCCGTCCCAGCGCTCGTGGTGCCAGCGGCAGATGTCGTGGGCGGTCTTGACAAGCGCTTCGTTTTTATAGCGGCCCAGACGGTCCAGCATGTTTGCGCCCACAACGGTGTGCGTTTTCATAAGATCGAACTCCTCCGGGGTAAGCCGCCCGGGCTTGTTCAGAATCTTATCGTCTATCGCAACCTTTCCGATGTCGTGCAGCGCCGATGCCATGACGATCAGCTCCTGCGTTTCGGGCGGCAGGTCATACTTGTCGGTTTTCTGCGTCAGCCGCTCCAGAAGGCGCTGGGTCAGCGTGCCGATGTGCAGCACGTGCTGGCCGCTCTCTCCGTTGCGGAACTCGACGACCTCGCTCAGGATCGAGATCATCATCTTGGTGTTTTTCTCTTTTTCCTTGATCTGGCTCGTCACCAGCGAGGCGAGCCGCCGCTGCTTGGCGTAGAGCTTGATCGTGTTGAAAACGCGGCGGTAGACGACGCCCGCATCGAACGGGCGGCTGACATAGTCCGAGACGCCCAGCTCGTAGGCGTGGCGCACAACGGTGTCGGCGTCCTCGCTCGAGATCATGATGACGGGGATGTCCTCGATCCAGTGGCTGCGGTTCATCTCGCTCAGCACCGCAAAGCCGTCCATGACCGGCATGACGATGTCCAGCAGGATCAGCGCAATGCCGGTGCCGTACTGCTCCAGCATGGCCAGGCATTCTTTGCCGTTCGTCGCCTCCAGAATGTTGTAGTCGCTGCCCAGGATCTCCGCCAGAATGGCGCGGTTCATCTCGGAGTCGTCCACAATTAAAATGCTCTGGCGGGAATGGCTTTCGCGCCCGGCAGCGCTCAAAGCGCCGTCCCGGGCGTTGTCCTCGGTTACGACCATGTTTTTGCGGTTCTTGGCCTGGTACATCAGCTTGTCGGCGCGGGAGACTGCCTGCTCCACGGTCTCGCCGGGCTGCGTTATCACGCCGCCGATGCTGGCGGACAGCTGCAGACGGGAATACCCCGGCACGCTGGCGGTGTGCAGCTGCGCCCGGATGCGGTCCAGTTTGGCCAGGAACGCCGCGCGCTCAATGCCCGGCAGCACCAGCAGGAATTCGTCGCCGCCGTAGCGGATGAGCACGTCCGATTTGCGGATGCTGGCGCGCACCACGTCAACGCAGGTACGCAGCGCCATGTCGCCGGCCTGATGGCCGTAGGTGTCGTTGATCAATTTAAAGTCGTCCAGGTCGAGCACGACCACACCGGCGGGGTCGGTCTTGTCCTTGAGCTCGTCCTCAAAGTAGAGGCGGTTGTAGCTGTCGGTCAGTGCATCGTGGTAGAGCTTGGTGTGGTAGCGCGTGATGCTGTCCATCAGGCGGTCCCCGTTTTCGGGGTCAATGAGGGTCTCGCCGTCCAGCTTCTGGACCAGCTCCATGACACAGGGAACGCCGTCGACCTCGCGGTAGACGGCGGTGACCTGAAAGACTTCGCTGCCCATGTATTCCAGCTTGGTGCGCTGGCGGTGATCCTCCAGCACCTGCCGGGAGATGCAGTTCCGGCAGGGGGTGTTTTTGCCCCAATAGCTGTAGCAGCTGCGACAGCTGCTACAGCTGTTGACGGACTCCTCGCCGCCGACCTGCGCAGCATCCAGCAGCCGCACCACAGTAAAGATGGTGCGGTATTGGGCCATTTCCGTTTCGACCTGTTCTCTGGTCATAGTGCTTCCGCCTTTGTGTGAAGGAATGGGTAGATAAAAATTGTGTTACATATAAAAACATTATAGCATTGCGGGGTGTTTTTTGTCAATGTGGCAAAGGGGGACCCCATGACCGCCCGGCAACGGATTGCCGTAGGGGGGCAGCCTCCCGGCGGCCCTGTCCTACCTGCTGCCCGCCCCGCATATACATACCGCAGGAGGTACATGCCATGCGTCGGATCGGATTCTACTTACTTATAATAACCGTCTTTCTGCTTGCGCCGCTGCTTGCACTGCCGCAAAAGGCTGTCCCGGCCCCCGCTGCGGCGCCGACCCCCACCCCAACCGCCGTTGCCCGGGCCGCCGCGCCCTACCGCGCTGTGTGGGTCAGCTATCTGGAATGGGAGCAGGTCGATTTCTCGTCGGCGGAGGCGTTCACGCAGGCAATCGGCACAATGCTGGACAATATACAGTCGATTGGCGCAACAGTCGTGCTGGCGCAGGTGCGGCCCTTCGGCGATGCGCTCTACCCCAGCGACTACTTTCCGTTCAGCCACCTCTGCACCGGCACGCAGGGGCAGGACCCCGGGTTTGACCCGCTGGCACTGCTGGTGGACGCCGCCCACGCGCGGGACTTACAGCTGGAAGCCTGGGTCAACCCTTACCGCATCCAGGCCGGGCAGACCCCGGCGCTGTGCGGCGCAAGCCCGGCGCGGCTGCACCCGGACTGGGTCAGGTACACCGACACCGGCGCGTATCTCGACCCCGCCAACGCGGACGTGCGGCAGTACATTGCCGACGGGGTGGGGGAGCTGTGCGCAAGGTACGCTGTGGACGGCATCCACTTTGACGACTATTTTTACCCCACCACCGACCCGGCCTTTGACGCGGCGGACTACGCGGCCAGCGGCAGCACACGGACGCAGGACGACTGGCGGCGGGAGAACGTGAACGCCCTGATGGAGCTTTGCCACGCCGCGGCCCGGCGGTACGGCGTGCGGTTCGGCGCAGCCCCGGCGGGCGACCCGGAGCAGAACTACACCCTGCAATACAGCGACGCGGCCCGCTGGCTGCGGCAGGGGACTGTGGATTACCTGATGCCCCAGCTTTATTGGGGGCAGGAATATATAAAAAACGGCGATGCGTCGCATAGCTTTGCGCAGCTGGCCGCCGCGTGGGCCGCACTGCCCCGCGCGGCGGGCGTGCAGCTGTACGCCGGGCTGGGGGCCTACCGCGTCGGCGCAGGGGATGGGTCCGATGCCGGCTCCGAGTGGTTTTCCGGCCATGCGCTGGCCGACCAGCTGGCTTTGCTTGCCCGCTTAGGGGTGCAGGGCGCGGGGCTCTACCGCTACGGCAGCCTGTTTGCCAATTCCGACGCCCCGGCGCTGGCGGAAAGTGAAGCGGAGGCAATAAAAGGTGTCTGGCAGGGCTGACCAGAAAATCCGGTGCAGACTGTCGAAAAACTCTTGTAGGGGCGAGCATTGCTCGCCCGTGCCCGTTTGCCTTGTAAGCAAACCACCCGGAAAAATGCGTTGCTGCGGTAAGTTGGCGGGCGACCAATGGTCGCCCCTACATACGCAATAAGGCAGGAATGCAATTTTTTGACAGTCTGGACCGGAAAATCCGGCGGTGCCGACAAAGATTTGGTACTTGCAAAAGCGGTAAAAATGCAAGATAATAGAGAGGCGGGCGGCTTGCGGCTGCCCGCAGGACCCAAGGAAAGATAAAGGAGAAACTCCATGAACAATACAAACGATCTCTATAACCGCTGGCTTGCCCAGCCGGATCTGGACGACGCCGTCAAAGCCGAGCTCGTCTCCATCGCGGGCGACAGCGACGCCGTCACGGACCGCTTTTACCGCGATCTGGAATTCGGCACCGGCGGCCTGCGCGGCGTGATCGGCGCGGGCACGAACCGGATGAACCTCTACACCGTGCGCAAGGCAACGCAGGGGCTGGCGGACTACCTCAATGCGTCCGGCCTGCCCAAAAAGGTGGCCATCGCCCATGACAGCCGCTATAACGGTGCGCTGTTCGCCCGCGAGACCGCCCGCGTGCTGGCCGCGAACGGCATTACCGCCTGCATGTACCCCCGGCTTGAGCCGACCCCTGCGCTTTCGTGGGCGGTGCGGTACCTCGGCTGCGGCGCGGGCGTCTGCGTGACGGCCAGCCACAACCCCGCTAAGTACAACGGCTACAAGGTCTACGGCGCGGACGGCTGCCAGATCACGCTGGAGGCTGCCGAGAAAATTCTGGCAGCTATCGAAAAAATTGATTGCTTTGACGATGTCCGGCTGGCAGATTTTGACGCTGCCGCCGCCGCGGGCCGCATTGTGACAATTGACGAAAAATGCCTCGATGATTTTGTGCAGGCTGTCTATGACCAGCGCGTCGGCGACGGCGCGGGCATCGACGCGCTCAAGCTCGTCTACACCCCGCTGAACGGCACGGGTCTGGAATGTGTGAAAAAGCTGCTGAAAAAGCTCGGTGTGACCCATGTGACCGTTGTGCCCGAGCAGGAAAAGCCCGACGGCGACTTCCCGACCTGCCCCTACCCAAACCCCGAGATCCGCGAAGCTATGCAAAAAGGCTTGGAGCTGTGCGACAAGGTCCGCCCCGATCTGCTGCTGGGCACCGACCCCGACTGTGACCGCTGCGGCACCGCCGTGCCCGACGGCAAGGGCGGCTACCGCCTGATTACCGGCAACGAGATGGGCATCATCCTGCTGGACTATATCTGCCGCACCCGTCTGGCACAGGGCACGATGCCCGCCGACCCCGTGGCGGTAACGACGATCGTTTCCACCGATATGGCAGCGCCGGTGGCAAAAAAATACGGCGTCGAGCTGCGCCGCACCCTGACCGGCTTTAAGTTCATCGGCGAGCAGATCGGCAAGCTGGAGGCCGAGGGGCGTCCCGAACGCTATATCTTCGGCTTTGAGGAGAGCTACGGCTACCTGTCCGGCGGCCACGTCCGCGACAAGGACGCTGTCAACGCGACGCTGCTGGTCTGCGAGGCTGCGGCCTGGTACGCCCAGCAGGGCAAGACGCTGCTGGACGCCATCGAGGCATTGTACAGGGAGTTCGGTTACTACCGCAATGCGCTGTGCAGCTTTGCCTTTGAGGGCGAGAGCGGCATGCATACGATGCAGGAGCTGATGAAGAAGCTGCGCGCCAACGCCCCGGAGGACATTGCCGGGTACAAGGTGGAGTCCGTCGTGGACTACGACACCGACGGCACCGGCCTGCCCCGCGCCAACGTGCTGGAATACCATCTGGACGGCGGGCATAAGCTGATGGTCCGCCCCTCCGGCACCGAGCCGAAAATTAAAGTTTATCTTTCCGCCGTTGGCGACAGTGAGGCAGCCGCCGATGCCGTGAACGCCGCGCTGGCCAAAGCCGCCGCGGACATGATGAAAGCGTGAGCGGTATGGCGATTCTGAAATTGACCCCGAGCTGCAAGGATTATCTGTGGGGCGGCAGCCGCCTGCGCACCGATTTCGGCATCAAGAGCGACCTTGAACCGCTGGCCGAAGCGTGGGTGCTGTCCTGCCACCCGGACGGCCCGAGCTATCTGGCCGACGGCACGACGCTGGCGGACTACGCGGCCACGCACCCCGAAGCCCTGGGCACGGACTGCGTAAAATTTGAGCAGTTCCCGATCCTGACAAAGTTCATCGACGCCAGCAGCAACCTGTCCATTCAGGTGCATCCGTCCAACGACTACGCGCTGAAAAACGAACACCAGTACGGCAAAACCGAGATGTGGTATGTGCTGGACTGCGTGCCGGGGGCGTACCTCTACTACGGCTTTACGCACGAAATCTCCAAAGAGGAGTTTGCGGAGCGCATTAAAAATAACACCCTGACCGAGGTCCTGAACGCCGTACCCGTACACAAGGGCGACTGCTTTTTTATCCCGTCCGGCACGCTGCACGCCATCTGCCAGGGCATCGTCGTGGCCGAGGTGCAGCAAAACTCCAACGTGACCTACCGCGTCTACGACTACGGGCGCGTCGGTGCGGACGGCAAGCCCCGCGCCCTGCACATTGAAAAGGCGCTGGACGTGACCCGCCGCACGCCGCCGCAAAAGCACGATTTCGGCAGCCATCTCGCGCAGTGCGAGTATTTCACGGTGGACGCGAAAAAAGGCGCGTTTGACGGTGCGGCTGATGAAAAGAGCTTTGTCTCGCTGCTCATCACCGACGGCGCGGGCACGCTGACCTGCGGCGGCGAGACCGTGAAGGTCAAAAAGGGCGAAAGCTATTTTATCCCCGCGGGCAGCGGCAAGTACGCCGTGACCGGCGACTGTGAGACGCTGGTGACGGTGGTGTAAACGGCCCCAAGGACGGTAGGGGCGGCCATTGGCCGCCTGCCAACCTGCCGCAGCAACGCATTTCCCCATTGCAGAGACAGTAGGGGCCGGGCATGCCCGGCCCGCAGGTGTCCCATAGGCGGGCGCTTGCGGAAAGGTGCAGGGCCGGGCATGCCCGGCCCCTACAGGGCAGAAGTGAATACAGAAAAGACGCACTACGGAAAAACATCCGTGGTGCGTCTTTTTTGTAACCTTTTGGAAGAAAGCAGCCCTCGACGTGTTCCGCGGGCGGCGGACGGTATACTCCCAATTGACCCGGCGGGAAGACAAGCCCCGCACGGGAAACCAGCAAAGGAGGAACCGTACATGAAAAAACGTCTGTTGGCTGTGCTGCTGGCCTGCTGTATGGCGGCAGGCATGGCCAACGCTGTGTTTGCGGCGGATGAACTGCCCGCCACGGCGGAGTCTGCGGCGGCGATTGCGCCCGCCGACCCGGACCCGCCTGCCCCGGAACCCGAAATGGAGGCGGAGCCGACCCCGGCGGCTGACCCCGCGGCAACGCCCGAGACCGCACGCACCCTCGTGATGGATGCGCTGCTCGCCGCGCCCGACACCGCGGCGCAGACTGCCGTTGTCACAAGCGCAGAGCTGGTGGACAGCATTCGGATCGACGGCTGCTTTACAGCGAAGGTCAACGGCAGCACGGACAGACTCGACGGCGCTGTGTACACCTGGTACCGCAGCAAGGACGGCACCAACTGGGAGGAGGTCCCGCAGCAGCTCTGCTCCGGCGATGCGTGGAACATCACGCCGGGCAGCGAGCACCGGCTGAACGCTGCGCTGGATGCCTGCATTGCCGGTGTCAGGGATGCGGAACGGCTGTACTATAAGGTCGAGGTCACCGGCACCGACGGCGCAAAACTCACCGCCGCGGCCATGCAGGTGCCCTACTGCATCCAGCTGCAGAACGGCAGCTTTGAAACGCCGGATATTGCCGGGCTGAAGGCGTATCACAACAAAAACAACAATACGCCCGCATCCCGGCTGTATTATTCCCCGGACGGTAAGACCGGCACCTTCTTTACCCAGTACCCGTCGGGGGAAGGGGGCATCGTCTGGCAGACCACCGGCGCGGCCGAGCACTGGAAAACCGGAAGCTCCGGCCTGTACATTGAGCTGGCGGACGGCTCCAACCGCAGCTACAACGGCACGCGGAACTACCCCGAGGCCAGCTACAGCATCGACAGCGCTTACGACGGGCAGCAGTTTGCCGAGCTGAACTGCGAGGCCTACGGCGCACTGTATCAGGATGTGCTGACCGCGCCCGGCACCACGCTGCACTGGTCGCTGGCCCATCGCGCCCGCGGCAGGGGTATGCAGGACTCGATGGCGCTGCTCATCGCGCCGGTGGATGTGGCAGCGCAGATCACCGAGATTCTGGCGGGCGCTTCCAGCGAGGACGACAACAGGGGACTTCTGGTGCGCGCGGCGCTGGACCGGACCGTGCAATACAACGGCGAGGAGGTCCCCATCCGCAGCTTCATGGTCGGCGGTGAGATCACCGACGGCAACGACCAGTGGGGCGTCCACAGCGGCGACTACACGGTCCGGGCGGGGCAGTATGTCAGCCGGTTCTTCTTCCTGGCGCTGTCCAGCGGCAAGGGGGACCGGCGCGAGGGCAACCTGCTGGATAAGGTCTGGTTCAGCACCGAGCCTGCGCCGCCCGTGGCCGGGCACGCCAACCTGACGCTGCGCAAGACGCTGGCGGGCAGCCTGACCGCCGACGAGCTGACCGCCGTGCGCGCGGGGCTGACCTTCACCGTGACCCGCTCCGACGGCACGGCTGTGGCCGTCATAAGCGGCGCGGATATGACCGTCGGCACCGACCCGGCCCAGTGCAGCTATACAATACAGGATCTGCCTGTGGCGTCGGAGAGCGGCACACCCTACACCTACACCGTGACCGAGACCGCCCACGCCGCCCCGGCGGCGGTGCTCTATTTGGCAAGCCGCGCCGCCGTCAACGGCGACGCGCTGCAGCCTGCAGGCGACCCGCCGACGCTGGCCAACATAACGCTGCTGCAAAACGGCACGACCTACGCCGATTTTGAGAACACCTACGCCCGGCAGACCGGCAGCCTGCGGCTGACGAAGGCCGTGGACGACGCGGCCCTGCGCGATGAGGCCGAGGCCGTGACGAACACCTTCACCGTCGGCAGCCTGCCCATCGGCAGCTATACGCTGGTCTATGACGACGGCACGGCCCGCACCGTCACGCTGGACGCGCCCGGCGCACTGACCGTGCCGCTCAAGGGGCTGCACAGCGTAACGGTGGAGGAGGTGCCCGTGGGCAGCTACACCGTGACCGAGACCGACCACCCCGACTTAGCCGGCTGGTACTGCACGACCACCGCCGCGGCAGCGGCCGGGACGGTGCAGGTGCCGTCCGGCGGCGTGGGGGAGGCTGTCATCACCAACACCTACGCGCCGTTCCTGCGCGTCACCGTGACAAAGCAGGTCACGGGCGGCATGGGCGACACGCGCCGCGGCTTTGCGTTTACGGCGGCCATTGACGGCGCGGCGGTCAACGCGGATACCCCCTATGTGCAGCCCTACGGCGGCGCGGCGCTGACCGCGGACGGCTTCACGATCCCACACAAGGGCAGCATTGTCATCGGGCATCTGAAGCCCGGCCAGACCGTGACCGTCACCGAGGAGACGCTGACCGACTACGAAACGACAATGGACGACGGCAGCAGCGTCACGCTGGGCAGCAGCTATACCGCGACCCTGACCGGCGACGCGGCGCTGACCTGCGTCAACAATAAGGACGGCGTGCCGCCCACGGGTCTTGCGCAGGACGCGGCCCCGGCAGTCTGGCTGCTGGCGGCGGGCGCGGCGCTGGCCGTGGTCTGCCGCCGCCGAAGGGAGGCTGCACCGTGAACGAGACACAGCGCCGCCGTGCGCTGGCGGACGTGAAGGAGTTTTTTCTGCGCGCCGGGGCGCTGGCCGCACTGCTGCTGGTGCTGTTCGGCGTCGTGTTCGGACTGGCGATCCAGCCGGACGACACGATGTACCCGCACCTCAAGCCCGGCGACCTGCTGCTCTACTACCGGCTGCCGCGCAGCTTTGCAGCGGGGGAGGTGGTCGTCTTTACACAGGATGACCGGCGCTGCACGGGGCGTGTTGCGGCCCGCGGCGGCGACACCGTGGAGGTGACAGAAAACGCGCTGCTGCGCATCAACGGCAGCCTTGTGGCCGAGCCGGACATTTACGAGACGACCCCCCGCTACGACAGTGACGTGACCTACCCTCTGACCCTGGCCGACGGCGAGTATTTTATCCTCTGCGACGCCCGCGAGGGTGCGCCCGACAGCCGCCGGTACGGCCCGGTGACGGCAGAAAATATCGCCGGGCGGGTCATTGCGATTGTGAGGAGGAATGAGATTTAGAGACTATAGGGAAGAAGGATGCAGAGATACACTCGGCCCTCATCCGGCCTCGGGCGGGGCCTCGGCCACCTTCCCCCGCAGGGGAAGGCATCCGGCCCCAAGCCTTCCCCCCGCGGGGGAAGGTGCCGCCGCAGCGGCGGATGAGGGCCGACCTACCGGAAACCACCCACATAACCATACACCACCCCGAAAGGAGCACATACTTATGAACATCATCAAGATTTCCGCCGTTCTGACCGCTGCTTTGCTCACGGGTGCGCTCTCCGCCACGGCGTTTGCGGCAGAGACCCTGACCACGACCACCGGCAGCATCACCTTCCGCAAGGCCATCGACGTGACGAACGCCGCGGGCGCGGGCGGCATCACGGGCACGATTGCCTTTGACGTCACCGCCGCCGACGAGAGCGACCTGCCCGACGACGGAGAGAAAAACTATATCGGCAGCGTGGATCAGCTGGACGGCAGCGACATCACCGCCACGTTTGCGGCGGATGACAGCGGCATTGCCAACAAGGAGAGCGATGTAAGCGTCGGCTTTGACACCTCGAAGTTCGAGGCCCCCGGCATCTACTACTACCACCTGACCGAGCGCGACCCCGGCATCCACGGCCTGACCGCCACGACGGCGACCTACCTGCTAAAGGTGCGCGTTGTCAACGACAATACGTCCGAGCCGGACGGTGCAACGTTCAAAATCGACTACGCTACGCTGACCTCGCTCGATGACAATACCAAGAGCGACCTCATCACCAATACCTACACGACCCACGGCCTGACCGTGACCAAGGCGCTGGCGGGCGACTGGGCCGACTACACCGACAACTTTATCTTCACGCTGGAGATCACCGACCCGGACGCGAACCCGGGCCGCATGGCGTCGGTCACGGTCAAAACCACAAGCGCGGCGGGCGTGACGAGCAACGCCGAGGTGAAGCCCTTTACAAACGGCAAGGTCAGCTTCTCGGAGACGATCCGGGGCGGCGATGTGATCCAGGTGACCGGCCTGCCCACCGGCGCGGCCTACACGATCACCGAGAGCGGCCTGGACGCTGGGAAATATACGACGGCCTGGACGCTGGACGGTGAGACGCTGAGCACCGAAAAGACCCTGCCCACGCAGACGGTGGGTGCCGCCGACACGGCCCTGACCGTCACGAATACCCGCAGCTCGATTGCCCCCACCGGCCTGCTGCTGGACGCCGCCCCCTACGGCGCGATGCTGGCGCTGGCCGCGGGCAGCGGGCTGGTGTTCTTCCGCAAGCGCCGCCGTGAGGACTGATGCCGGACCGCGCGGCACGGCTGGCACGCCTGGGCACACGGCTGGTCAGTGCGCTGGCCGGGCTGCTGATGCTGGCGCTGCTGGCTTTCGGCGGGTTCGCGCTCTGGCAGGACGCTGCGCTGCGCCGCGGGGCGTTTGTGGGCGCGGAGCTTTTGCAGTATAAGCCCGCCGCACCGGCTGCCGACAACCCGACGCTGGCCGAGCTGCAAACCGTCAACCCCGACGTCTGCGGCTGGCTGACGGTGGACGGCACGGGCATCGACTACCCCGTTGTGCAGGGCGCGACGAACATGGACTACGTCAACCGCGACGTCTACGGTGATTTTTCCCTGTCGGGCGCGATTTTTCTCGACAGCCGCTGCGCCGCCGACCTGACCGACCCGTACACGGTGATTTACGGCCACCACATGGACAACAGCGCGATGTTCGGCGATGTGACGCGGTTTGCGGAGGCAGACTATTTTGCCGCGCACCCCGCGGGCAGCATAAGTCTGCCCGACGCCGCCTATACGATCGAGCTGTTCGCCTGTGTGGTGACAGATGCCTACGATATCGCCATTTACACGCCGGAGCGTTACCACGACGATGTGGGGGCGCTGCTGGACTATGCGGCGGCGCAGGCCGTGCAGCAGCGGGACATCGGTGTGACGGCGCAGGACCGGCTGGTGGCGCTTTCGACCTGCGCCGGGAGCGAGACAAACGGGCGGGTCGTCGTGCTGGGGCGGCTCTGCCCCCTGAAAGAAGGAGATGAAATGCAATGACCTTTGGCAAAACGGCCCTGCGGTGCTGGCTGCCCGCAGCGGCCCTGCTGCTGGCGCTTCTCTGCCCGCTGCCCGTGGCGGCTGCGCGGGCGGGCACGGCGATCCCTGTCAGTGTCCGCACCGACGGCGCGGCGGCGGACGCCGTCTATACGGTGGAGCTGACGCCGCTGGACGCGGCCCCCGCGCCTGTGCAGCGTGCCCTGACCGTAAAAAACGGCGGCACTGTGTATTTTACGGGCTTCGCCTTTGACGAGCCGGGGGATTACCGGTATCTGGTTGCCGAGCGCAGCGGCGGCGCTGCCCACACGACCTACGATGCGCACAGCTACACGGTCACGGTCCGGGTGACGGGCCGCCCGGACGGCGGTCTTGCCGCCGGGCTCTGGGCCGTGCGCAGCGGGGAGACCGCGAAGGCCGAAGGCGTGCTGTTTGTGAACCGGTATGACCCGCCGGAGACCGCCGCGACGGCGGTGACTGCGTCAGCCGCGGCGGCTGGCACACGGACCGTGAAGGCTGCCGCCCCGGCGGCGCTGCCGCAAACCGGGGACGGCTTCCCCATCGAGGCGCTGGCCGCCGCGTTTTGCGCAAGCGTCATCGGCTTTGGCACGGCGTGGAAAAGGCGGTGAACCCATTAACGGCAGCCTCCCGGGAACTCCTACTTTCTTTTGCCAACAAAAGAAAGTAGCAAAGAAAATTG
>ENA-ORLY01001878-ORLY01001878.1-human-gut-metagenome-genome-assembly--contig:-NODE-1878-length-22720-cov-35.956543_pt1 | contig 22720 bp, 19 predicted proteins | sample MGYA00243071_ERZ508832 | MGnify/ENA primary metagenome ERZ508832 (study PRJEB26277, sample SAMN04329777) | human gut metagenome | biome: human-associated habitat | host: Homo sapiens | place: USA... | reverse complement strand
TGGTGGAAACTATATTGTTTCGCGCACCGGGAGATTGTTCTATATTAGTGCAAAATCTCGTCTGCACTCTCGTAGGGAACGGATTCATCCGTTCCGCTTGTTATGGTTTTGTCGGCAACTCCCGGTCGGGATACCGCAATAACCGTATCGGTATCAGCGTAAAGGCGAAAATAAAAAGTGCGCTTGCGCACACCATGATTATTCATTATTCATCATTCATTATTCACTATTCATTATAAAAAGCGGGCGGCCAATGGCCGCCCCTACAATTATATATTTGAGTACTGGCAAAGTCGGTACAAACGGAACGGATAAATCCGTTCCCTACGACCATGAATTTTTGTGCCGACCATACTCCGACATGCGGAACAGGCAAGCCTGTTCCCTACGAGCGACCGGTGGCCGCAGCGGAGAGCTAATAGCTTTTTTATTCAACCCCTCGGCGGCAAAGCAGCCTGCTCCCCTTGCATGGGAGCCAATGTGGTGCGGCGCAGAATTTAACACCGCACTAACGTGTGGCGGCAGTTTCCCGGTTTCGTCGGTAACTTCGACACCGGGTTCACGCAATATGCGTATTGGTAGCTGCGTCAAAGCGCCTCTGAAAAAGCGAGGCAGCCATGGTTTCCTCCGTACTCCCGAACCGGGCTACCAGAGATATATGTATCCGTAGGTGCCCCAATTCGCCTCTAAAAATTCAGTCTCTGAGGGAGATGATCTTATTGTACAGCGTGTCGGAGCGCTCGAGAAAAAACAGGACGAGCGTCTGCACGTACAGCATGATGCCGAACTGCCCGAGGCGCGTCAAAAACAGCGGCCCGAGCGGCGGGCCGAACACGAGCGAGATCATCGTTGTGTTGAGGATGAGCGAAACTACAAGGCCGTTTACAAACGCGGTGAGGATGCAGCCGGAGAGCTTCAGGCGCCTGTTATAAAGCGCAGCGCCGAGGATCGCGCCGCCGATGGCGGCCGTGACGGTGAAGCCGGGGAAATACGCTCCCGTCGGGAACAGAAGCGAGCCGACAAGGTCGCCCAGCCCGGCGCAGACCGCCGCCCAGCCGGGGCCGTAGAGCATGCCGCAGACCATCACCGCGGCAAAGCCGAGGCCGATCTTCGTCAGCGGCATGTTAAGCGCAAGAACGTGCGTGAATATTACGTCGAAGGCGATGAGCATTGCGCTTATCGCAATTTTTTTCGTGCTTATTTTCATTGGCACCTCTCAGATCAGTGTAGAAGTCCGACAGCGGAGCTGCCGGCGGAGAACACGGCGATCGCATTGACCGACATGTGGAAGAATATGCTCGTCCAGATCGAGCCGGAGCGCTCGTAGATCCTGCACAGCACTATTGCCGCCGGGATATACTGTATCGCAAGCAGCAGATAGCTTGCGTCCCACAGCAGCACGGCGTACTGCCAGACGTGGTATAGGCAGAACATCACGATCGACGCTGCGTAGGCCGCAACGCGGCTTTTTTGATGCAGGCCGCAGAAAATTCCGCCGCGGAAGATGCTCTCCTCGACGATGGGCGCGAGGAAAACGGTCATTGCGATAATGATGCCGCGGTCGGAGCTGAGCATGGTGCTTATGGTTTGCTCGTTTAGGTTATCGGTGTTTATGTCAAGCGCCTTGAGCGCATACGTTGCTATCATGCCGAGCGCGATATACGCGACCCAGCCGAGCGCAAAGCTCGTCAGGCACCTGCCCGGCGCGTCAACAAGCCCGTCGAAGCTGCGGCGCAGGAACTTGCCCAAAAACAGCGCAACAAGCAGCAGACTCAGCGCATAGTAGATAAAATTCATCTGCGACGCGCTCAGAAGGTCGGGCTTTGCCGCCATCAGCAGGCTCAGCGCGATCGGGAACACCGCCATGTGGAGCACTAAAAGTATCATCGCACTCCAAAACTCGGATTTTTTCAGACTGTCGCGCATCAGCCCCTCGCTTTCTGCTGAAGCTCGCTGAGCAGATTCAGCGCCTCGAGCGGTGTGAGTGAATTTATGTCCGTGCTGCGCAGAATGCGCCCGACCTCGTCGGTGCCTGCGTCAACAAGGCTTATCTGATCGTCCTTTTCCGGCTTTTTCGCCTTCGGCGACGCGGCCTCGGCCTCGAACTGCCTGAGATAGGTCTTGGCCTTGGAAACGACCTTGTCCGGAACTCCGGCGAGCTTTGCGACCTCGATGCCGTAGCTGTCGTCGGCCGCACCGGGCACGATCTTGCGCAGGAAAACAAGGCTGTCGCCCTGCTTTTTCGCGCTTATGGAATAGTTATGCACGCCCTCGACGCTGCCCTCAAGCGCGGCCAGCTCATGATAATGCGTTGCGAACATCGTCTTTGCGCCAAGCTTCTTCTTATCCGCGCAGTATTCCAGCACTGCGCGCGCTATCGCCATGCCGTCGTAGGTCGAGGTGCCGCGGCCGATCTCGTCAAGGATCAGCAGGCTCTGCCCCGTCGCGTGGCTGAGAATATTCGCGACCTCGCTCATCTCGAGCATGAAGGTCGATTGGCCCGACGCAAGGTCGTCCGACGCGCCGATGCGCGTGAACACGCGGTCAACGACGCCGATGACGGCGCTTTTTGCCGGAACAAAGGAGCCTATCTGCGCCATGAGCGTTATGAGCGCGGTCTGGCGCATGTAGGTGCTCTTACCGGCCATGTTCGGCCCGGTGACGATGGCGACGCGGTTGCCCTCGCAGTTTAGCTGCGTGTCGTTCGGAACAAAGGCTATCTCGCTGAGAGTCTGCTCGACGACGGGGTGCCGTCCCTCGCGGATGATAAGCTCGCCCGAGGCGTCCACCTCCGGCATGCAGTAGTCGTTGCGCACGGCGACCTCGGCAAAGGCGCACAGAACGTCAAGCTGCGCTATCGCCTCGGCGGTTGCCTGGACCTTCGCGACCTGCTCGGCTATCGTGCTGCACAGGTCCATGAAAAAGTCGTATTCCAGCTGCTTTATCTTGTCCGAAGCGGTCAGGAGCGTCGTTTCAAGCTCCTTCAGCTCCGGGGTGAAGTAGCGCTCGTTTGAAACAAGCGTCTGCTTGCGTATGTAGTTATCGGGGATCTTGACATCGCCTGCGGATTTCGGCACGTCGATGTAGTAGCCGAACACCTTGTTGTAGCCGATCTTGAGCTTTTTTATGCCGGTGCGGATGCGCTCCTTGGCCTCAAGCTCCGCGACTGCCTGCGCGCCGTTATCGCGGATGTTGCGCAGGTGATCGACCTGGTCGGAGTAGCCGGGCTTGAGTATGCCGCCCTCGCGCACGGAAAACGGGGGATCGTCGCAGATCGCCCAGCTTATGCGCATGTGTATCTCCTCAAGCGTGTCAAGCTCGGATATCGAGCGCAGAAGCGCGCTTTTGAAGGGCTTTAAAAGCTCAGCTATCCTCGGCAGCGCCGCCGCGCAGTCGCGCAGAACGATAAGGTCGCGGCCGTTTGCCGTGCCGTAAACTATGCGGCCGATAAGCCGCTGCATGTCGCCCATGCCGCGCAGAGTGTCGATAAGCTCGCCGCGCGCGACGTTGTCCTTGAAAAGCTCGTCCACGGCGCTGAGCCTGCGCTTTATGGCGATGGGGCTAAGAAGCGGCCGCTCGATCCACGCGCGCAGCTCGCGTCCGCCCATCGGCGTTTTCGTCTTGTCCAGCACCCACAGGAGCGAGCCGCGCTTTTCGCCCGTGCGCAGCGATTCCGTCAGCTCCAGCGAGCGGCGCGTCGCCCAGTCAAGCTCCATGTATCTTCCGCCGGTGAACAGGTCGATGCGGCGGATGTGCGCCATGTCGGTTTTCTGCGTTTCGCTGATATACCGCAAAAGCGCTCCGGCAGCCGACACTGCCGCCGGTGCGTCGCCAAGCCCGGCCTCGTCGATCGAGGAAAGGCCGAACTGCTCGCACACGCGCGCAGCGCAGGACATGTATTCGTAATCGTCGCCGCCCATTTCGAGCAGGCAGCCGAGCTTTTTCTGCGCAAAGTCGGGAATGGTCTTTGTCTCGGCCGCGCCCTTGTTCATGATAAGCTCGCGCGGCGCGAAGCGGCCAAGCTCGTTGAGAACGTGGCTCAGGTTATCGCCCTCGAACGCCGCGACGCAGAACTCGCCCGTCGAGATATCGCAGAACGCCGCCGCGCACTTGCCCGATTCGTAGTACACCGCGCCCAGGTAGTTGCTCTTGCCCTCCTCGAGCATCGAAGCGTCCGTCACCGTGCCGGGGGTGATTATCCTTATAACGTCGCGCTTGACAAGGCCCTTGGCCGTCGCCGGGTCCTCTATCTGCTCGCAGATGGCGACCTTGTAGCCCTTGGCGATCAGCCGCGCTATATACGTCTGGCTGCTGTGATACGGAACGCCGCACATAGGCGTGCGCTGCTCGGGGTCGGCGACCGACCTGTCGCGCGTGGTCAGCGCAAGGTCAAGCTCACGCGAGGCAACGCGCGCGTCCTCGTCGAACATCTCGTAAAAATCCCCGAGGCGGAAAAACAGCAGACAGTCGCTGTATTGCGACTTGATCTGCTGATATTGCATTTTCATCGGTGTAAGCTCTGCCATTTTTTTAATAGCGCTTTAGCGCACTCCTTATACGTTTATTGCGGTAGCCCGGTTCGAAGCTGCGGTGGAAACCGTGCTTTCTCGCACCCCGGAAGATTGTGCTATATTGGTGCAAAATATCGTCTGCACCCTTTTGCCTTCCCCTGCGTAGCTTGAGGGGAAGACATTTAGAGGCGCCTTACTGCTCCTACGGATACGTCTATTGCGGTAGCCCGGTTCGGAACATTGGCATAAACCATATTGTTTCGCACACCATAAGGCAACGCAACCGTAGGGGCGATCATTGATCGCCCGTTTGCCACGGTTTTGCCAGCACCCACCGGTCGTGCTGACGCAGTATGTGTATCGGCAATTATTCACTATTAATTATTCATCATTCATTATTCATTGGGGCGGTCATGGACCGTCCCTTTTGCCTTCCCCTGCGTAGCTTGAGGGGAAGGTGTCACCTTGGTGACGGATGAGGTGTTATTAAATCTGCGGCGTTAGCCGCAACATTTTTGAATCGGGCGATCAATGATCGCCCCTACGGGTGCGGCAGAAAATTCAGCAACGCACTTGCGTTACGCGAAACGTCACGGTTTTGCACGCACCCTCGACACCGGGCAACCGCAATATGCGTATCCGTAGCTGCGTCAAAGCGCCTCCGAAAACTGGGGAGGGAGGAATTTTTTCAGCTCCTCGACGGTGTTGTCGGCGTCGGAGAAATAGAAAACGCCCTTTTCGACAAACTCGGGGAACTCCTTTTTCTCCTTCTCGCTCAGCTCGTGGTCGGAGACATAGCACCACCACGACCAGCGCGTTTTGATCCTGCCGCAGCAGACCGCATCATCCCAGTTCAGGCGATACTCGACGCTGTCCGCGCCGCCGGTGCGGAAGATGATGCCCTGCTCGGTGAACGAGACGTTTGCAAGGCCGAAGTTCGTCTCGGAAATGAACTTTGCTGCAAACAGCCAGATCACGGAAAGCGCGGCGGCTATGACGGCAATGCCGCGTATGCCCTCAAGCGCCGGAACGAAAAAGCTCAGCACCGCGACGATAACGCCCAGCGGCAGCAGCACAAGCCCGGCATAGAAAAAGCCTTTCATTATGTTCGAGGGGAAGCGCAGCGTCTGCGTGACCTGATATCTTTTGAGCTTTTCATTTTTCATTTTATTCTCCGACCTTTCCGTACAGCGCCCAGGTGTTGCCCGAGGTGATCTTTACGTCAATAAACTGCCCGATCAGCGACTTGTCGCCCGAAAGATGCACAAGGCGGCCGCCGTTTGTTCGCGATGAGAGGTTATACTCGTCCTTGCCGGTCTCGCCGTCAACGAGAACGCGCACGGTTTTGCCGATATACTCGGCGTGCTTTTCGGCGGAAACTCGGTTTGCCGCCTCCAGCAGCCTGTCAAACCTGCGCTGCTTATCCTCGCGCGTGGCCGCATCCGGCATACTCGCCGCCGGAGTGCCGACGCGCTTGGAGTAGATAAAGGTGAACATCGCGTCGTATCTCACCTCGTCGCAGAGCTTTATCGTGTCCTCAAACTCCTCGTCCGTCTCGCCGGGGAAGCCGACGATGATGTCGGTGGTTATGACGAGGTCGGGCATGTAGCTGCGCGCAAGCTTCACCTGCGCAAGATATTTTTCGGCAGTGTAGTTTCGGTTCATGGCCTTGAGCACGCGGTCGTTGCCCGACTGCACGGGCAAATGCAGCTGATGCGCGCACTTTTCGCACTCGGCCATCGTTTTGAAGAGCTTCTCCGTCGCATCCTTGGGATGGCTTGTCATGAATCGGATGAGAAACTCGCCGGGGATGTCGTTTATCATGCGGATAAGGTCGGCAAAATCAACGCCCAGACCGAGATCCTTGCCGTAGGAGTTGACGTTCTGCCCGAGCAGGGTAATGTCCTTGCAGCCGGCAGCGACAAGCTCGCGCGCCTCGGCGACGATATCCTCCGGGCGGCGTGATCTTTCGCGGCCGCGGACGTAGGGCACGACGCAGTAGGTGCAGAAATTATTGCAGCCGTACATGATCGAAAGCCAGGCCTTAACGCTGCTGTCGCGCTTTAAGGGCATGCCCTCGGCGACTGCGCCGTCGCTTTTCTCGGCGGCGAAAACGCGCTTGTGGCTTGTCATGGTTTTCAGCAGCAGCTCCGGGAAGCGCCACAGCTCGTGCGGCCCGAAAACGAGATCGACCACTGGGTAGGACTTTTTTATCTTCTCGACCATGTGCTCCTGCTGCACCATGCAGCCGCACACGGCGATGATCTGCCCGGGGCGCTGCTTTTTGCTGTGGTTAAGCTGCCCGACATTGCCGAGAACGCGCATCTCCGCGTGCTCGCGCACGGCGCAGGTGTTGACGACTATGACGTCGGCCTCGAACTCGTCCTGCGTGAAGCCGTAGCCCATCTCGGCGAGGTAGCCGCGCAGCTTCTCGCTGTCGGCCTCGTTCTGCTGGCAGCCGTAGGTATCGACCATTGCAAGCGGCCGGTTTTTCTGCGAAACGAAGCTATCGTATATCTCGCGGCAGATATCCTCCTGCCGGCGAATGGATTCAATGCTTATTTCTTTTCTTTCGTATGCCATTTTTCTTTTCCCTTGCAAACAAAAAAGTACATTATATATTAACATAAATTCAGTGGAATTTTCAACACAATTAATGTATAATGGTATAATGAATTTAGTTGACGAGGTTATCGCATGACACGCATAAATATTCTTCCGCCGCTGGTGGCCGATATGATCGCCGCCGGCGAGGTCGTCGAGCGTCCGGCGTCGGTGATAAAGGAGCTTATGGAAAACTCCTTCGACGCGGGCGCATCCAAGGTGACGGTCGAGTTCAAAAGCGGCGGCGCGACATACATAAAAATAAGCGACGACGGCTGCGGCATGAGCCCCGAGGACGCGGGCATCGCCTTCACCCGGCACGCAACGAGCAAGCTGCACGACGAAAAGGGTCTTGAAGCCATCGGAACGATGGGCTTTCGCGGCGAGGCGCTTGCGGCGATCGCGGCCGTCAGCCGCATTGAGCTTATAACGCGCGAAAAGGGCGCGGCCGAGGGCGTGCGCGTCGTCGTTCAGGCAGGCGATATCATCGACATGTCGCCCATCGGCTGCCCGGAGGGCACGAGCATCACCGTGCGCGATATCTTCCACAACACCCCGGCGCGGCTGAAGTTTCTCAAATCCGACCGCTCGGAGGCCTCGGCCTGCATTTCGGCCGCGCTGCACTGCGCCCTCGGCAGACCCGAGGTATCGGTGCGCCTAAAGCGCGACGGCGAGGAGGTTTTCTTCACCCCCGGCGACGGGCGCGAGGAATCGGCGGTGTACGCGCTTCTCGGGCGCGAGACCGCGCGCGGCATGCTGCCCGTTTCCGGCAAGGGCGAAAATATGGCCGTCACGGGCTTCACCTCGTCCCCGGCCTTCGGCCGCGGCAACCGCGCAAACCAGCATTTTTACTGCAACGGCAGGTATATAAAGTCCGTGCTGCTGCAATCGGCGGTCGAGCAGGCGTACAAAAACACGCTCCTGACCGGAAAATTTCCCTCCTGCGTTTTGTATCTGGAGCTTTCGCGCGGCGCGGTGGACGTGAACGTTCACCCGGCAAAGACCGAGGTCAAATTCTCCGAAGAAAAGAAGGTTTTCGACCTTGTTTACCAGACCGTGCGCGCCTGTCTCGAGGCCGAGGAAAAGCCGATCGAGATCACGCTCTCAGAGGGCACGCGGCGCGCCGTTTCCGCTCCGAAGCCGGAGTTTTTCCGCAGCATGAGCGCCGAGGAATACCGCGCCAAGGCCGCGGCGAGCGCGCCTGCAAAGCCCGTTTCTTCCGCGCCGGTGTCTGCGCCGAGGCGCGAGGAAAGACCCGTTTTCCGCGCTCCGGCGGCGTACCCGGCTCCCGAGCCGCCGCAAAAAGACCCGGTCTTGCCGAAAATCGACAAAAAACCCCTTTTTTCTCCCGCTCCCGAGCGAAAAAATGTTGAAAAATCAGTTGAAAATGTTGAAAAAATCAGCGCTCCGGCCTGCCGCGTGATCGGCGAGGCGCTGGATACCTACATCCTTGCGGAGATCGGCGACGAGCTTATGCTCATCGACAAGCACGCAGCGCACGAGCGCATGATATTTGACCGCCTCAAGGCGCAGAGCAGGCAGATAATGAGCCAGACGCTGCTTGCGCCGGTCATCATCCGGCCGACGGCCGAGGACGCGGAGATCATCGAGAAAAACGCCGCGCTTTTGGACGAGATGGGCTTTGAGGTCGAGCCGTTCGGCGAGGAGAGCTTTGCCGTGCGCTCGGTGCCGGACGACGTTGACGTTTCCGAGGCCGCATCCGCGCTTGAGGAGATATGCCAAAGGCTGCGCGAGGGCGGCGAGGTCTCGGCCGAGAGCGCGCGCGACGAGATACTGCACACCGTCGCCTGCAAGGCGGCGATAAAGGCCGGACGGCGGCACGATATCGCCGAGCTTGACCGCATCGCCTGCGCCGTCGCCTCGGGCGAGGTCAAATACTGCCCCCACGGCAGACCGGTTTCCGCGCGCCTGAGCAAAAAGCAGCTCGATAAATTCTTCAGCAGGATCGTTTGATATGGCAGATAAGATCGTTGTTATAACAGGCCCGACGGCAACGGGCAAAACGCGCCTTTCCGTTGAGCTTGCAAAAAAATTCGGCGGCGAGATAGTCTCGGCCGACTCCATGCAGATATACCGCGGTATGGACATTGGTACGGCCAAGGTGACGCATACCGAGATGCAGGGTGTTACGCATCACATGATAGACATTGTTGACCCTACCGAGGTCTATTCCGTATCGCGCTATGTTGAAGATGCCAATAAAGCAGTGCAGGATATATTGGCACGCGGCAGGCTGCCGATAATTGCAGGCGGCACGAATCTGTACATTGATTCGCTCATCTCGGGGCTTGACTTTGCCGAAAGGGCGGAGGATAATGCTCTGCGCGAAAGGCTCAATGCGCAGTATGACGAGCTTGGCGGCGAGGCGATGATAGAGACTCTGCGCGGCTTTGACCCGGAGCGCGCGGCAAAGCTCCATCCGGCCGACAAGCGCCGCATCGTGCGCGCGATCGAGATATACACTCTCACCGGCGAGACGATCACCGAGCACGACGAGAAAACCGGAAAGCGCCCGAAAAAGTACGACGCGGTGAAGATAGCCCTGAGCTTTGCCGACCGCGGTATGCTGTACGACAGGATAAACGAGCGCGTCGATAAAATGGTAGCCGACGGGCTTTTCGATGAGGTAAAAGGGCTTCTCGACTCCGGCCTTTCGCCCGATTGTACTGCCATGCAGGCGATAGGCTATAAGGAGCCTGCGGCATATTTCAAAGGAGAAATGACAAAGGACGAGGCAATAGAGCTTATAAAGCTCTCCTCGCGCCGATACGCAAAGCGGCAGCTGACGTGGCTGCGGCGCGACGAAACGGTCAAATGGTACGAATGGCCGTCCTCGCCCGATTTTAATGAAGCGCGACGGTTTTCGACCGAATATTTGCACTCGTGTGGTTTATGATGCTCTTGTCCCGGCACGGGATAATCTACATAAACAGGAGCACGAAAGATGCAAAAGACACAGAATCTTCAGGACGCATTCCTCAATCAGCTTCGCCGCGAGAAGGTAAGTCTCACGGTGTTTCTCGTAAACGGATTTCAGATGCACGGCGTTATCCGCGCCTACGACGGCTTCACGGTCGTGCTCGATTCCGACGGCAGGCAGCAGCTTATTTATAAGCACGCGATATCGACGATAATTCCGCCCAAGCCCGTCGAGCTGAGCCGCGAGGAGTGAAACCGGGCGCATCGTACCTGCGATACGCGGCGGCTGCGGTCTTTCTCGCCGCTGCCGCGTGGACGCTGGCATTCTTCATCGGCCGCGAGCAGTCGCCGGAAACGGTGAGGGCAGAACAGGCCGAGGTCAGGATAAGCATCGTTGCCGAGGGCACGGTCTGGCGGAGGGAAACCGTCATAGTCTGTGACGGCGACGGCGCGTACCTTGCGCACAAGCCGGGCGACAGAGTGTCCGGCGGAAGCGTCATAGCCGTCGAGAAGAGCGTGCTCGACGATTACCTGACGCACCTTGAATTATCCGGCGGCGCGCAGCCCGACAAGGGCGAAATGCGCGGCCTTACATACGCGCCCGAGGCCGGGATATTCAGCACCTTTGTTGACGGTCTGGAGGCATGCCCGCTCGAGGAGGTAAGCTCGGCCGAGCCGTTTATTCCGCAGGGCGCGGTGGGCAAAATAGTCTCGGGCGGCTGGTATTTCATCGCCGAAACGCCGGAGACCGATAAGCTTCGCCGGGGCATGAGCGTAACGGTCTCGCTCCCGGATGAGGTGAGCGCGACAGTCATTTCCGCAGAAAACGGAAAGGCGGTGCTCCGCTGCCGCGACGGGCTTGAGGACGTTGTCAACACGCGCCGCGCCGCATTCCGCATAACGGTATCCGAGGCGCAGGGGATAAAGATCCCCGACAAGGCTCTGCACCGCGACGAAAACGGCACGTTTGTGTATGTCCTGCGCGCCGGCATCGCCGAGCGCTGCAAGGCCGATATCCTGCACACCGGCGACGGATACGTTCTTGTCCGCGAGGGCGAGATACGCGAAGGCATGCAGATAATTTTGGACAGTTATTAGACAGTTAAAAATTAAGATAAAGCTGGGATGAAAATGAGCAGTATTGCAGAAAACGTAAAAAGCATAAAGCAGCGCGTTGCCGAGGCCGCCGTCAGAAGCGGCAGAGCGCCGGAGGATGTGCGCCTTTGCGCGGCAACGAAGATGAACGACGCTTCCCGCGTGCGCGAGGCGATCGCCGCCGGGGTAGATATCTGCGGCGAGAACCGCGTGCAGGAGCTGAGCGAGAAATTCGAGCAGGGCGCGTACGAGGGCTGTCCGCTGCATTTCATCGGACATTTGCAGAAAAATAAGGTAAAATACCTTGTGGGCAAGGTGCAGCTTATCGAGTCGGTCGATTGCCTCGAGCTTCTCGAGACGATTGATAAGCGCGCAAAGTCGATGGGACTTGTGCAGGATGTGCTGCTGGAGGTGAACATCGGCGGCGAGGTAGCAAAAAGCGGCTTTGCGCCCGGTGAGCTTGCCGGGTGCCTGCCTCAGATGGGGCAATTTTCCTCGATTCGGGTGCGCGGATTGATGGCGATACCCCCGATTTGCGAAAAAACGGAAGAAATTCGCCCATATTTTCGCGCAATGAAGCAGCTTTTTGTTGACAATGGAGCAAAAAAATACGATAATGTCTCTATGGACTTTTTGTCCATGGGCATGAGCGCGGATTTTGAGACCGCGATAGAGGAAGGCGCGAACATAGTCCGCGTCGGCACCGGCATTTTCGGAGCAAGACACTACTAAGCGCAAAGGAGGATGTGCAATGGCATGGTTAGATAACATTCGCAACGCTATGCACCCTTACGACGATGATTATATAGAAAACGAAGAGCGCGCCGCCGAGGAGGAGTTTGCAGACCAGCAGGACGATATCCCGGCCGACGAAAGCTTTGAGGATAAGCAGCCGCGCCCCGTGTTCTCGCGGCGCGAGCCGAAGCAGCAGCCGAGCTACAGTGCTCCGGCGCAGGAAAAGCAGAAGATGAAGCTCAAGTTCGTGCATCCCGAGCAGTTCGATGAGGCCGCCGAAATTGCCGACAGTCTCCGCGCACATCAGGCGGTGCTCATGAATCTTGAGATGACCGAGACGGACACTGCGCGCAGATTGCTCGACTTTTTGTCCGGCGCAGCCTATGCTCTGGGTGGCAGGGTCATGCGCGTTTCCGCGCAGGCGTATATAATCGCGCCGACCAATGTCGATCTCGTCGGCGATGCGGTCGCCGATTTTGAAAGCGCAGGGCTTTACTTTTAAACAAGTACTGAAAGGTGGATTTTAAGATATGACTACTCCTCAGGAGATCCGTGAAAAAAGCTTTGACAAGGCCAGAAGTATGTTCGGCGGTTACGATATGGCGACCATCGACGAATATCTCGAGGAACTTGCAAACGACTTTGAAGCACTGCAGAAGGAGAATGTTGTCCTCAAGAGCAAGATGAAGGTCCTTGTTGACAAGATCGAAGAATACCGCACCAACGAAAGTGCCCTCAATCAGGCAATTCTCTCGGCGCAGAAGCTCAGCGTTCAGATCGAAAACGACGCAAGAACGCGCAGCGCGAACATCGTCGCGGAGGCCGAGGCCAAGGCCGCGGCACTGCTGGGCAATATCGACGACAGGATCGCCCAGGAGGAATCCCGTCTTCAGGCTGCCAAGCTCAGCTCGGCAAAATTCTTCGACAGCGCCCGTGAGCTGTGCCAGAAGCAGCTTCAGACGCTCGATACCATCATGAAGGCCGCAAACCCCGAAGCGCTCAAGACCGAGGCTATACGAATACCGAAGGAGCAGCCCGCTCCCGTTTCCGAACCCACTCCCGCGGATTCCGGCAACACTCAGGTATTCAACTTTATAAAAGACGAGATCTGAGTTTTTGCCGAAGCAGACGCTTCGGCTATCGGTATTTGGTGAGTTAAAGGCGTGCGGAAACAACTGCGCGCCTTTTTTGTTTTTTTAATAGCGCATTGACGCACCTACGGATACATATATCTCTGGTAGCCCGGTTCGAGACTGCTGACAAAACAGTGAGTGCCTCGCGTAACGCAAGTGCGATGCTGAGTTTTTTGCCGCACCCATTGGCTTCCCTGTCAAGGGAAGCAGGCAGCTTTGCTGCCGAGGGGTTGACAGCTGTCAGCTCTCCGCTGCGGCCAACGGTCGCTCGTAGGGAACGGATTTATCCGTTCCGCGTGTTATGGTTTCGTCGGCAGTTCCCGGTCGGGCTGACGCAAAAAACGTATCGGCACAATGTAAATGCGCCTCTGAAAATGCGACACCAAAATGTGTTTGCCTTACGGCAAAGATTAAAATAACACCTCATCCGTCACCAAGGTGACACCATCCCCTCAAGCTACGCAGGGGAAGGCAATGACGAAGACTCGGCTGCGTACCGCTATATTAACTGCGTCGGTAGATGCAACAAAACGGAACGGATAAATCCGTTCCCTACAAGAGTGCAGGCAAAGACATTTAGAGTGCAGACGAAAATTTGCACTAATATAGCACAAATCCCCCGGGATGCGAGACGATACGATCTCCGCCAATGTATCGATACCGGGACACCGGAATAAAAACAAAAGCCGGAGTCGGTTCGCCTCTAAAAAACCGGGACATCAATATAAACTATAACAACAATAATGATTTGCCTATAAAAGATCGAGGCTGCGGTGGTTTTTGCCGCACCCTCGATACCGGGCAACTGCAAATTAAGTATAGGTAGGTGCTCAAATGCGCCAAAGAAACACCAAAAAACCGGTTTAGTCGGAAAAACCGACACCGGGATACCAATATAAACGTATAGGTACAGACTAAATTCGTAACTAAAAATGGAGGATAAATTTATGGCACAGAAGTATGACGCAACACTCAATCTCCCCAAGACCGAGTTCCCGATGCGTGCGGGTCTGCCCAAGCGCGAGCCGGAGATGCTCAAGCACTGGGAGGAGATGGACATCTACAACGAGATGCTTAAAAAGAACGAGGGCAAGCCCCTGTTCAACCTTCACGACGGCCCTCCGTTCTCCAACGGTGCTCTGCACATGGGTCACGCGCTGAACAAATCCATCAAAGACTTCATCACGCGCACCTACGCAATGCGCGGCTACTATACGCCGTACATCCCCGGCTGGGATAACCACGGCATGCCCATCGAGTCTGCCATCATCAAGGAGCAGAAGCTCAACCACAAGGCAATGAGCATCGCCGACTTCCGCTCGGCCTGCCACGCCTACGCCGACCACTACATCGACGTGCAGCGCGAGGGCTTCAAGCGCATGGGCGTTATCGGCGACTGGGAGCACCCGTACAAGACCATGGATCCCGGCTTCGAGGCCATGGAAACGCGCGTGTTCGGCAAGATGTATAAAAACGGCCACATCTACAAGGGCCTCAAGCCCGTTTACTGGTGCGCCCACGACGAGACCGCACTGGCCGAGGCCGAGATCGAATACAAGGACGATCCCTGCACGACCGTTTACGTCAAGTTCCCCATGCACGACGATCTGGGCAAGCTCGGCAATCTGGACAAGTCCAAGCTCTTCTTCGTCATCTGGACTACTACCATCTGGACCCTGCCCGGCAACCTTGCGATCGCACTGCACCCGTCGGAGAGCTACGTCATCGTAAAGGCTCCCAACGGCGAGATGTACATCATGGCCGAGGCTCTGACCAAGAAGGTCATGGGTCTGGGCGGCTTTGAAGACTATGAGATCGTCGAGCGTCACGAGGGCGCATTCTTCGAGAACATGCTCGCAGACCACCCCTTCCTGCCCAAGACCAGCCGCCTTGTTCTGGCCGACTACGTCACCATGGACTCCGGCACCGGCTGCGTCCACACCGCTCCCGGCTTCGGCGCGGACGACTACGTCACCTGCAAGCGCTACGGCATGGACATGGTCGTTCCCGTCAACGATCAGGGCAAGCACACCGAATACGCCGGCAAGTACGCCGGAATGGGCACCGACGAAAGTAACCCCGTCATCCTCAACGACATGAAGGAGAGCGGCATGCTCTTCGCATCCGAGGATATCATCCACAGCTATCCGCATTGCTGGAGATGCAAGCACCCGATCATCTTCCGCGCAACTCCGCAGTGGTTCTGCTCGGTCGATTCCTTCAAGGACGAGGCCACCGGCGCATGCGAGGACGTCCGCTGGGTCCCGGCATGGGGCAAGGACAGAATGAGAAGCATGATCCTTGAGCGCACCGACTGGTGCATCTCGCGCCAGCGCCGCTGGGGTCTGCCCATCCCCGTTTTCTACTGCGACGACTGCTCAAAGCCCGTCTGCACCGACGAGAGCATCGAGTCCGTCGCCAAGATCTATGAAACCGAAGGCTCGAACGCATGGTTCGAGCGCGAAGCGGCTGAGCTTCTGCCCGAAGGCTTCACCTGCCCCCACTGCGGCGGCAAGCACTTCACCAAAGAGACCGACACCCTCGACGGCTGGTTCGACTCCGGCTCGACCCACTATGCCGCAATGGAGCGCGATCAGGGCTTCTGGCCCGCAACGATGTACATAGAGGGTCTTGACCAGTATCGCGGCTGGTTCCAGTCCTCGCTGCTGGTAGCGGTCGGCGCACTCGGCCGCGGCGCACCGTTCAAAGAATGCGTCACCCATGGCTGGACGGTTGACGGCGAGGGCAGAGCAATGCACAAGTCCCTCGGCAACGGCATGGATCCGGCCGAGATCTTCAACAAATACGGCGCCGACCTCCTGCGCCTGTGGGCAGGCTCGTCGGATTACCACGTCGATGTCCGCTGCTCGGACGAGATCTTCAAGCAGCTCAGCCAGAACTACCTCAAGTTCCGCAACACCGCGCGCTACTGTCTGGGCAACCTCGACGGCTTCGACGCAAACGACCTTGTTAAGCCCGAGGATATGCTCGAGCTGGATAAGTGGGCGCTGACCCGCCTCAACAAGCTCATCGAGAAGGCCTTCGCCGCATACGACGAGTACGAGTTCCACGTCGTTTCCCACCTTATCAACGACTTCTGCGTCGTCGAGCTTTCAAACTTCTACCTCGATATCATCAAGGACAGACTCTATTGCTCCGGCAAGAACAGCCTCGAGCGCCGCAGCGCCCAGACCGCACTGTTCCTGATCCTCGACACCCTGACCAAGATGTTCGCGCCCATCCTCGCCTTCACCTGCGATGAGATCTGGCTTGCTATGCCCCACCGCGGCTCGGACGATGAGCGCAACGTCGTGCTCAACGAGATGAACAAGCCCTTTACCGAGTATGCGCTCGACGATGCCGAGATGGCAAAGTGGGATGCGCTGATCTCCGTCAGAAACGACGTCAACGGCGTCCTCGAAAAGGCTCGCGCCGACAAGCGCATCGGCAAGCCCCTCGAGGCTTCCGTCACCCTGCGCGCTTCAGGCGAGAGCAAGGCCGTGCTCGATAAGATCTCCGATATGGATCTTAAGGAGCTGCTGATCGTCTCCGAGTGCCTGATTGCAGAGGACGATACCGCCGACGCAGACGCCGTCACCGCCTCCGGCTCGTACAATCCGGGTCTGACCGTCTCCGTCAAGGAGGCCGAAGGCACCAAGTGCCCGCGCTGCTGGATGCACTCCAAGGACGCAGACCCCGAAACCGGCCTCTGCCCCCGCTGCAAAGGAGTTTTAGAGGCGAATTGAGGCTGCTACGGATACGCATATTGCGGTATCCCGGTGTCGAGGTTGCGGTGGAAACCGTGGTTGCCTCGCGTAACGCAAGTGCGGCGCTGAACTTTCCGGTCGCCCGGTGTCGAGGTTGCGGAGGAAATCGTGGCTGCCTCGCGTAACGCAAGTGCGGTAATAAATTCCGCGCGCCCGATTCAAAACCTCAGCAAAAACAATAACTGCATCGTACTACAACAAAGTACGATGCAGTTTTTTTAGTGGCGCATTGGGGCACCTACCAATACATATATCTCTGGTGTCCCGGTTCGGGACAATGGTGGAAACCGTAGCTGCTACGCAACCCGGTAGTGCGGTGCTAAGTTTTGCACAGCCCCCCATTGGCTCCCCTGTCAAGGGGAGCAGGCAGCTTTGCTGCCGAGGGGTTGACAGCTATTAACTAACAGCTATTAGCTCTCCGCTGCGGCCAACAGCCGCTCGTAGGGAACAGGCTTGCCTGTTCCGCTGTGATGGTTTTGCCTGAACTCTCCGGTCGGGATGCTGCAACTACCGTATCGGTAGCAGCGTCAATTCGCCACTACAAAAACGCGGAGGGGGATCTTTTTGCCGGTGGCGGCGATGGCGCGCTGAAGTGCGTGCTCAAGTCCGCCGCAGCAGGGCACCTGCATGCGCGCGAGGGTGACGGACTTGATATCGTTTGCGGCAAGGATCTCGCCGAGCTTTTCTGCGTAATCGACGGGGTCGAGCTTCGGGCAGCCGATGAGCGTAACGCGGCCTTGCATGAAATCGGTGTGGAAGCTGCCGCAGGCATAGGCGCTGCAATCGGCAGCAACGAGCAGATCCGCACCGTCAAAATACGCGGCCTTGACCGGCGCGAGACGGATCTGCACGGGCCAGTTGCGAAGCTGCGACGCATCTCCGGACTTAACGCCGTGCGGCGCAGAGCCGGGGCAGCCGGAAGCAGCCTGCTTTTTCGCGCTCTGCGCGGCCTTGACCGCCGCCTCGTCATATGCCGCGGCCTCGCGCTCGATGAAGCTTATCGCGCCTGTCGGGCAGTTGGGCAGGCAGTCGCCCAGACCGTCGCAGTAATCGTCGCGCATGAGCCGGGCCTTGCCGTCAACAAGCCCTATCGCGCCCTCGTGGCATGCGTGGACGCACTTTCCGCAGCCGTTGCACTTTTCCTCGTCTATCTGAATAACTCTTCGTATCATTTGCATTGCCTCCAATTAATTTTCACTTTGCAGCACTATGATATACCCGGCGTAAAATTAGCCGTGTAGCACCTGCTACACGGCTAAAATTTACTTATTATAATCCTCGAGCCTGCGGATGCTGCCCTTCTGCGGAACATAGCCGGCCAGATATTCCATCGCCTGCTCGGGCGTGTCGGCCACGAAATACAGCTCCAGGCAGTTTTTCGACATAAATCGACGCTCGGCAAGCTCTTCGAGCATGCGAAGCATCGCGTCGAACGCGCCGAGGGTGTTTAGCAGGACAATGGCGCGGTCGTCCCGGCCAAGCTGCTTGAGCGTGAGGATCTCGAAAAATTCCTCGAGCGTACCGATGCCGCCGGGCAGGACGATGCATGCGTCGGACTCCTCCTGCATGCGCTGCTTGCGCTCGCGCATGGTTTCGGTGAATATCATGCGGCTGCACTTGTCGTACAGTATGCCCGGCTCATCGAAAAATCGCGGCGCTATGCCGACGACGTCTCCGCCTGCCGCGCTCACTCCTCGCGCGCACGCGCCCATGAGTCCCTCCGCGCCGCCGCCGAAAACGATGCTGTCGCCGTTTTCGCCGATCAGCCGGCCTGTGGCCTCGGCCTCGGCGTAGTAGCGTGCGTCCAGCTCACGGCCGGACGCGCCGAAAATGCAGATCCTCATCAGTCGTCCAGATCCTCAAAAGCGTCAAGGCCGCGCTTGGCCTCGGGCTTGTTGTCGCCGTGCTTTACGAAGATCATCGTCACGAAGCTGAGCGCGACGAACAGCGCGGCATAGGGGAACAGCACCGTGTAGCTTATATGGCGCATCAGCGAGCCTGCGACGATCGGGGTCACGACCTGTGCGACCATCGAGAAAGTGTAGTAATAGCCGGTGAATTTGCCGATATCCGAGCCGCGGCACATCTCAACGACCATGGGCAGGGAGTTTACGTTTATCGCCGCCCATGCAAGGCCGACGAGCGCGAACACGATGAACATCACGACGTTTATCTCGCTGTAGGCCGTCGTCAGGAAGTAGCCCAGGCCGAAGCAGACCGCCAGCAGGATGATGCCGGCCATGATCGTGCGCTTTCTGCCGACCTTGGACGCGATAACGCCGATGGGGATATAGCTGATAACGGCGCCGCCGGTCGCGATCAGCAGGCAGGTCGATGCGCCGCCAAGCGCCTGACCCATGACCTGGCTGACGTAGGTCGTGAACCACGTTTCGACCGCGTTATAGCCGAGAAACCACAGGCTGATCGACGAAAGGAGGAAGATCAGGCTCTTTTTTACGGGCTTGGGCAGGGTCTCGCTGCCGCTGCCGTCGTCCTCGGCGAGGTTCCACTCGGGATGCTGCGCCTCGAGCTTCTGCTGCTCGGCAACGAGCTTCGGCTCCTTGATCGTGAGAAACAGCACGGCGATGGCGACGAACATGATCGCGGAAACGACCATGAAAAGCGGCTGATAGTTGACGTGCGCAAGGCCTTCGACCTTGCTGTTGGGGTACATGACCGCGGCTACGCCGAGGTAGATAACGCCGCCGAGCGCGCCCATGAGGTTTATGATCGCGTTGCCCTTGCTGCGCAGGGGCTTGGGCGTGATGTCCGGCATAAGCGCGACCGCCGGGGAGCGGTAGGTCCCCATTGCCACGAGCAGCAGGCCGAGAACGACCACGAACGAGACGGTCTTGAAGGTGGTCGGCGCGGCGGCATAGCTGTTGTCGATAAGCGGCAGCAGGTTCATTAGTATGATCGCAAGGCCGGTGCCGAAAAGGATAAACGGCATGCGCTTGCCAATCTTCGTGTGCGTTTTGTCCGAGATCGCGCCGAACAGCGGCAGCAGAAACAGCGCAAGCACGTTGTCGGCCGCCATTATCGCGCCGGAATACGTCTCGTTGAGGTGGAATGTGTTGGTCAGTATAAGTGGAACGATGCTGTTGTACATCTGCCAGAACGCGCAGATGGACAGGAACGCAAAGCCCGTCAATATGGTGCGTTTGTTGTCAAGCTTCATTTTCTCCGCTCACCCTCCGGGTTGGTTTTGCCACGATTATACCACACGCCTCCATATTTTGCACCTGTTTTTTCAGTAGCGAATTGGGGCAGCTACGGATACGTATATCTCTGGTAGCCCGGTGTCGAGGGTGCGGAGGAAACCGTAACTGCCGCGCGCTACGTTAGTGCGATGCTGAATTTTGCACCACACCTTGTAGGGGTGAGCATCGATCGCCCACATGCCACGGTTTTGCCGGAACCCACCGGTCGGGCTACCGCAATCACCGTATCCGTAGGTGCGTCAATCCGCATCTGAACAAATGGAGCGGATGTTTTTTTCAAATTTACTGCGCGGACCCATGACCTCGTGGCCGCAGCCGAGGCAGCGGAGCTTGAAGTCTGCGCCGACGCGCAGCACCTGCCAGCGCTTCTCGCCGCAGGGGTGCGCTTTTTTCATTGTCAGCACGTCGCCGACGTGGATATCCATTGGCATGGTCAAAACCTCACTTTTTGATCTCGTCCCAGTATTTTTTCGCGGCCTGCTCGATCTTGTTGTCGCCGAAATCGTAGTAGTGTGTGCCCTTGAGCGCATCGGGCAGATACTGCTGCCGCACCCAGTGGTTGGGGTAGCTGTGCGGATATTTATAGCCCTGCTCGCGCTCAAAGCCCGTGCCGTCGGCGTGGACATTTTGCAGCTCGCGCGGCGGCGGACCGCTTTTGCCGGCGCGGACATCGGCGATGGCAGCGTCGATCGCCATAAGGCCGCTGTTGGATTTCGGCGCGGTGGCGAGGAAGATGACCGCCTCGGCCAGCGGCAGGCGCGCCTCCGGCAGGCCGAGCTGAAGCGCCGAATCCACGCAGGCCTTGACTATCGGCACCGCCTGCGGATACGCAAGGCCGATATCCTCGCTCGCCGAGCACAGGATCCGGCGGCACGCGCCGACGAGGTCGCCGGCCTCGAGCAGCCGTGCAAGATAGTGCAGCGCCGCGTCCGCGTCCGAGCCGCGCAGCGACTTCATCAGCGCCGACAGCGCGTCATAGTGCTCGTCGCCGTCGCGGTCATATCGCATTGCGCTGCGCTGGGTGACGGTTTTCGCATCGTCGAGGCTTATGACAAGCTTATCGCCGTCCGTTCGGGCTGCCGAAAACAGCAGCTCGACCGCGTTGAGCGCCTTGCGCACGTCGCCGCCGCAGGATTGGCTTATCCGCTGCACGACGCCCGGCTCAAGCTCCGGCGTTTTGCCCTCGCGCTCGGCGAGGATGGAAAACGCGCGCAGTACGGCAGGCTCGGCCTCCTTGGGCGTGACGGGCTTGAACTCGAACACCGTCGAGCGGCTGAGGATAGCGCCGAACACGCAGAAATAGGGGTTTTCCGTCGTCGAGGCGATGAGCGTGATGCGCCCGTCCTCGATAAATTCCAGCAGCGACTGCTGCTGCTTTTTATTGAAATACTGGATCTCGTCGAGATACAGCAGCACGCCGCCGGGAGTCAGCAGCGTGTCGAGCTCGGCGATGATCTCTTTTATGTCGGCAAGTCCGGCGGTCGTTGCGTTCAATTTGCGCAGGGTGCGGTTGGTTTTTTCCGCGATGATGCGCGCAACGGTAGTCTTGCCCGTGCCCGAGGGACCGTAGAAAATCATGTTCGGGATGCTGCCGCTTTCAACGATGCGGCGCAGCAGGCCGCGCTCGCCGAGGATGTGCTTTTGGCCGACAACATCGTCAAGGCTGTGGGGGCGTATTTCGTCTGCAAGGGGTTTGTACATGTGCAGTACCTCCGAAAAAACCGTCCGCACCGCAAATGCGATAGCGCCGCGGACAGGGTTGTGGTAAAATAGGTGCGAGGTGATATGTATGCGCACAAAAGATCAGGTTCTGGAGATAGTCCGCCGATTGGAGGAGGCTTATCCTCTGGCCGAATGTACGCTTGATTATAAAAAGGATTATGAGCTGCTGTTTTCCGTGCGGCTTGCCGCGCAGTGCACCGACGCGCGCGTAAACGAGATAACGCCTGCGCTGTTTGCGCGGTTTCCGACGCTGCAAAGCTTTGCCGAGGCGGACGTCGCGGAGGTGGAGGAGTATGTTCACTCCTGCGGCTTTTACCGCGCCAAGGCTCGCGACATCGTCGGCGCGGCGCAGATGATGCTGCGTGATTTCGGCGGCCGGGTGCCGGATAACATGGACGATCTGCTCAAGCTGCCCGGAGTCGGGCGCAAGACGGCAAATCTCATTCTCGGCGACGTTTATCACGTCCCCGGCTCGACCGTTGTGGACACGCATTGCATCCGCATTTCAAACCGTCTGGGGCTGGTCGATGACCTCAAGGACCCGGTGAAGATCGAGGCCGAGCTGCGCAGGTGCCTGCCGCCGGAGAAAAGCTCCGACTTCTGCCACCGCATCGTGCTGCACGGCCGCGCCGTCTGCACCGCGCGCAGGCCCGACTGCGCAGGCTGCACCCTGCGTTCGGTGTGCCAATTTGCCGAGCAGCAGGTGTAATGTATAATTATACCCAATATCCCACCCCAACGCAACTTTTTTAGAGGCGATTTGGCGCAGTCACGGATACGGTTATCTCTGGTAGCCCGGTTCGGGACATTGGTGGAAACCGTGCGGTTTCACCGCAGCTGATAGCCGTGAGCTGATAGCAGAGAGCCGATGGTGTGCCTACGGCGCGGATTTATTTACACCTCATCTGCCGCAAGCGGTTTTTCAGTAGCGCTTTAACGCTGATACCGATACGTTTTTTGCGTCAGCCCGACCGGTGGGTGCCGACGAAACC
>ENA-ORLY01001859-ORLY01001859.1-human-gut-metagenome-genome-assembly--contig:-NODE-1859-length-22937-cov-2.273228_pt1 | contig 22937 bp, 23 predicted proteins | sample MGYA00243071_ERZ508832 | MGnify/ENA primary metagenome ERZ508832 (study PRJEB26277, sample SAMN04329777) | human gut metagenome | biome: human-associated habitat | host: Homo sapiens | place: USA... | reverse complement strand
GAATACGGTGCCAGCAAAGGGCAAAGGAAGTGTTTGATTTAAATATCAAAAATCAGAGAATTATATTGTCTATCAGCCAGTAGGAATTGACGACTGGTCAATTGTAGGTATTGTGGAAAAGAATGTTGTTGACTCTGGTATGAGAATGGTTCAGGGAACGACTATCGTTTTGTTGTGCATGATGGCAATATGTATAATGATTGGAGTTGTCATTTTAATGAAGCAGCGTGCAAATGCACAGCTCCAAAAAGAAGCAGACGAGCGCATCAAAGCGGAAAAGAAAAAGGAAATTTCCGAGCAGCTGTTTTTGGGAATTTCGCAGATTGTTGACTGTTTTGCAATTTGCGATTTAGAAAATAACAGATATGAATATGAGGACAAGCGAGGCGAATATCTTTATCCGAAAAAAGGAGCTTATGACCAATTTATTAAGGAACTTTCTGATCAATATACTATATTGACAGATGGAGAAAATGCAAAGTTTACGAATATGCTTTCTGTTTGGAATGTGCGGCAGCTGATAAAGGGACAGAAGGATTCTTATTGTTTGGAGTATTGCGCCAGAGATAAAAGCAGATTCTTTATTATGAATGTGATTCCAGTTGAGTGGGAAGGGGATACGCTTACAAAAATCATGCTTGTTACACAGGATATGGGACAGCAGCATGAGCTTGAAAACCTTGCTAATACAGATGCGCTTACAGGACTCTTTAATAAACGTTATTTTGAAAAAATGATGGAAATAAGAGATGAAAAGAAAAAACCGTATGCTCTGTTTTATATGGATCTTGATCTTTTTAAGCCTGTGAATGATACATATGGCCATGAGATGGGTGATAAAGTTCTAAAGGAAGTGGCAAAAAGACTGCTTAAATGTATCAGAAGCAATGATTATGCTTTCCGCATTGGCGGTGACGAATTTATGCTCATCTTAAACGGAAATCTGGATGCACAGCTTTGTGAAAAGAGAATTGAGCGTATAAAAAAGCTGATTGGAGAACCGTATGAGTTTGATGGTCATACGATCAAGATAGGAATTAGTTGTGGAAGTGCTGTCTATCCTGATGATGCCGACTGTGCAGCAGATATCCAAAAGATTGCTGATAAACGCATGTATGAAGATAAAAAAATTAACCATGCACAGCGGTGAAAAATATCAATGTAGGTCGGGGAGGGGTTGACTTCTCTTTGAAAACTGTTATAATAAACGATGACTGAGAAAATGTGTAAGTAGTCTGTACCATTCGGTTTTCCAGAGAGGCCGCATAACCTGCTGAGAGTGCTGCCATCCGCCTACAGATGAATTTCAGCATTGGAGTCTTCCACGAAAATTTTGTTTCTGACAAAAGCTAAGTGGATGCAGCTGCTGCATTATGGCAGATCAAGTGCGGATTGTAATAATTTTTTATAATCCGAACATGGGTGGTACCGCGGATTTATTCGTCCCATAAAGGTTTTTTTAAAGCCTCTATGGGACTTTTTTATTTGGTGATTTTTCAGAGCCTCGCAGAGGCATTTTGCGAAGGGGGTTTCTGAATAGTTACGATATTTGTTCGCCCCATAGAAAAAGCAACATTTAAGCAACATTTAAGAAAGCAGAGGAAAGGTTATATGCAGGAAACACACAAGCTGTCCGACAATCTTGCTGCTCTGAAGGAGAAGATTGAGACCGGACTGGAAGGATTGTCCAATTCTAAGGAACTGTATGAGTTCAGAAGCTCTTATCTGGAAGGAAAAAAGAGTAAGATCAGCGAGCTGATGAAGGAAATGAGAAATCTTGCACCAGAAGAGCGTGCAGGATACGGAAAGTCAGTAAACGAGTTAAAGGAGTGGGCGATTGATCGTTTCTCCAAGATGGAAGAAAAGATGAAGCAGTTAGAGCTGCAGCGCCGTTATGAGTCTGAAAAAATCGACCTGACACTTCCGGCAGATGAGACTGGTGTTGGAAATCTTCATCCGATTACACTTGTTCGCAACCAGTTAATCGATATCTTTGCAGGTATGGGCTTTGAGGTCTATGAGGGAGCAGAGATCGAAAATGATTACTATAACTTTACGGCACTGAACACTCCGAAGGATCATCCGGCAAGAGATATGCAGGATACTTTCTATCTGTCACCAGAGTTCTTGCTTCGTACACAGACCTCCGCAGGTCAGATTCATGTTATGGAGAACAAGAAGCCGCCGATCAAGATTTTATCACCAGGAAGAGTATTCCGTTCTGATGATGATGCGACTCATTCTCCAATGTTCCATCAGATGGAAGGTCTTGTTGTTGACAAGGGAATTACTCTGTCTGATTTAAAGGGTATGCTTGATCTGTTTGTAAAGAAAATTTACGGAGAGGGAACTGTAACCCGTCTTCGTCCGTCCTACTTCCCATTTACAGAGCCGTCTGTAGAGGTTGACTGCAGCTGCTTTGAGTGCGGCGGCAAGGGCTGTAATTTGTGTAAGGGAACTGGCTGGATCGAAATTCTTGGTGCTGGCGTAGTAAATAAGAAAGTCCTTGAAAACTGTGGCATCGATTCCGAAGAATACAGCGGTTTTGCATTTGGTATCGGTCTTGAGCGTACTGCAATGCTTAAGTACGGTATCAACAACATCAAGATGCTGTTTGGATCGGATCTGCGTGTCCTGAAACAGATTAACGAGAAATAAGAAAGGACGGAAACGAATATGTTAGTACCATTAAGTTGGCTTAAAGAATATGTAGATATTGATGTAACACCGCAGGAGCTTGAAAAAAAGCTGTTTGACGGCGGATTTGAGGTAGAGGAACTGTATCAGGTTGGTCATGACATCGATAAGATTGTAGTTGGTCTTGTTGAGACTTGTGAGCCGATTCCGGAGACACATCTTCATGTGTGTCAGGTTAATGCAGGTGAGTATGGCACTATGCAGATTTGCTGCGGCGCTGACAATGTACAGGCAGGCGGCAAGTATCCGGTAGCACTTGTTGGTGCAACTGTTTATGCAACAGCAAAGGATCATAAGACAATCGAAGGCGTGATGACAATAAAAAAGGGTAAGCTTCGCGGTTTTGAGTCATATGGTATGCTTTGCTCTGGAACAGAGCTTGGCTTAACAGAGGATCTGTATCCGGGTGCAGGCTACAATGGTTTGTTAGAGATGCCGGCTGATGCACAGCCTGGTGCAGATGTAAAGGCTATCACAGGTCTTGATGACTGGATGTTTGACATTTCCTTAACTGCAAATAGACCAGACTGTCAGAGCATCTTAGGAATTGCAAGAGAGGTTTCTGCAATGCTTGAGAAGCCATTAAAGATGCCGTCAACCGATTATACAGAGACCGATGTAAAGAAGGACGGCTTTAAGGTAAGTGTTGAGGCACCAGATCTTTGCCCACGCTACAGTGCACACTATGTATATGATGTAAAGATGGGTGAGTCTCCATCATGGATGAAGCGCCGTCTTGCACTTGTTGGTATTGGATCAATCAGCAATATCGTAGATATCACAAACTATGTATTAAAAGAGATCGGACAGCCAATGCATGCATTTGACTGCTCTTACCTTGAGGGCAACGAGATTTGCGTAAGAAGAGCACATGAGGGTGAGAAGATTGTTACACTTGATGAGCAGGAGTACACAATGTCACCAGCTAATCTTGTTATCTGTGACGGCGTAAAGCCAGTTGCTTTAGCAGGTGTTATGGGCGGTTTAAATTCCGAAATTCGTGAAACAACAGAAAGTGTTATGTTTGAGGCTGCTAAGTTTGCAAGAGATAATGTCAGAAAGACTGCAAGAGCACTTGGAAAGTCCTCTGATTCAAGTTCAAGATTTGAGAAGGGCGTGGATGAATACTCAACTGTTCTTGGTATGAAGCGTGCACTTCATTTAATCGAGGAGCTTGGCTGCGGAAAGGTTTCTTCTACTCATGTAGATGTCAATGTTGGAAACAGCATTGAGCCTCAGCCGATGCAGGTAAGCATCCATAAGGTAAACAGCGTTCTTGGAATTGAGGTTCCGGCAGAGGAGATTGTACGTCTGATGAAGAATTTAAACTTCAATCCGACAGTTGACGGTGATGTACTGACTCTTCAGGTACCAGCTTACCGTGAGGATATGCTGCCAGAGGGTGAGAATGATGTAGAGCGTTATCCAGATGTGGCAGAGGAAGTAATCCGTATGTATGGTTATGACCATATTAATTCAACATTTATGCCATCTGCACAGGTAACAGCAGGCGGATATAATAAAGAGCAGAAGGGCGAGCTTGCATTAAAGCGTACTCTTTGTACTATGGGTGCATATGAGTGTATGCATTACTCATTCTTCTCACCGTCTGATTTGGATCTTTTGAAGTTCCCGGCTGATGCTAAGGAGCGTTTCGCAATTCAGATCATGAATCCAATCAATATCGATCTGTCATTAATGCGTACTACACTTGCTGCATCAATGCTCAATGCTATTTCAAGAAATGAAAAGCAGGGTATTCTTGACGGAAGACTTTTTGAGGTTGCAAATATCTTTATTCCGAAAAATCTGCCGCTTACCGAGTATCCGGATGAGAGAAAAACACTTTGTGTTGGTACCTTCGGTGCAAAGGAATCCTTCTACACAATGAAGGGCATTGCAAACGGAATCGCAGACAGCTTAGATGTTGCATTTACTTATGAGCCAATTCAGAAATCATTCCTGCATCCGTATCAGGCAGTAAAGGTATTATGTGAGGGTGAAGAAATCGGTTACTTCGGTAAGGTTGCATACGATATTCAGGACAAGTTAAGCATGCGTGCAAGTGCATATGTTATGGAGCTTGATCTGGAGATTCTGTCTAAGTGGTATGATAAGAAGAGAACCTTCATTCCGCTGCCAAAGTTTGCAGAAGAGAAGCGTGACCTTGCATTCGTAATGGATAAGGCAATCACATGTGGAGAGATCGAAGACTGCATCCGCAAGGAAAATAAGTATGTAAAGGAAATCAAGCTGTTCGATATCTACGAGGGCGGCCAGATTCCGGAAGGAAAGAAGAGTATGGCATTCTCCATCACATTCGTTCCAAAGGATGAGGCATTTGACGATGCACGCGTTCAGAAGTTTGTTGACAAGATCTGTGCAAAGTTAAATGAGGAGTATGGCGTAGAGCTGAGAGCGTAAGGTGTTCGCTGTATTTCGGTGAATCGCATTCATGTATAAAATTTATATTGAAATTGCAAATATATAAAAACAAAAGAATTCGATAGGATTAAATAAAATCTCCCGCGTAGTTCGTATGAATTGCGAGGGAGATTTTTCGTTAAGGTGCAGGTGGGATACGTTTTTCCTTTGGTTTATTATTGATTTTCTTTCGGATTTTTTGTAAGATAATAAAAAAAATCTTGTCTATATAAATGAAAACGTCTTTAAAGGAAAGAAAATAAGCAGAGATGCATGTTAGCATTCTAGAGTCTGGTGATGGTGGAACGATAAAGGAAAACATAGCGAGAGGAGGGATTTTTATGCGTGACCAGGAAATCACAGAGCTATTCTGGGAGCGAAAAGAGCAAGCAGTAACAGAGTCCAACATTCGATACGGCGCGTATTGCCGGCGAATTTCCTATAATATACTGGCAAACAAGGAAGATGTTGAAGAGTGTATGAATGATACCTGGTATCAGGCGTGGAACGCAATTCCTCCGCAGCGCCCATTGTGTTTAAAAGCATTTTTCGGGAAAATTATTCGCAATCTTTCTCTCAACCGTTGGAAGTGGGATCGGGCAGGAAAACGGATTCGACCAGAAGCAATGCTTGTGCTAGATGAATTAGGCGAATGCGTGTCGGGGCGTGAACAGCCAGAGGACGCGGTACTCGCAGAGGAACTCAAAAAAGAAATTAACCGATTTTTGCATGGACTTTCCGCTCGTGAACAAGGCATGTTTATTCAACGATATTTTTATCTGGAGTCAATTAAAAGCATTGCGCGATATCATGGCATTACCGAAAATGCAGTTTCGGTAAATTTAAACCGTGTGCGCAAACAGTTAAAGCAGTATCTCTCAGAAAGGGGGTACCTCTTATGAAGAAAGAAGATTTTTTAAAACTTATGGATGGCATTGATGATCGCTTAGTCGAAAAATATTCAATTTCAGACGAGGCAGAGGCAAAACAAAAACAAATTAGGAGACAGAGACGACAGCGATGGCTCAACCAAGTAACAGGGTGTGCAGTTGCAGCGATAATTCTTGGCGTGATTGGTGTTGCAATGCTGTGCGCTTCCTTTGGCGTTGTAAGAATGGACAGACAAAGTCCCAAAACTCCAGTATCTCTTGGTGATGGCAACGATTCTCAAAATAATGAGAATAATGGAGATGAGGAAAAAGAGCTTTTGTTACAGGCATACCTTTTTTATATTGGAGTGGAGGAGCAGGACATTCAAGAAATCCAAAAGATGGATCAGCAGCCAGAAACGATTCTTCTTACAAAAGGGGACAGTGAGCAGCAGTCAGTATCTATTGAAACAGCGGTATATTTTGTATATACCACAAATCGAGATAAGGTATTAGTAGTGCTTGCATTTGATCTGCCCGATAAGGCGGTTCGATATGGATGCAGTGAAATCGAGATTGTGGATAAATGGGAGCAATATGAGGTCTCACAGGCGAATGCAGTACTTTATTCAGAGGAGACGCAGGAGTTTCAGTCACTCAGATGTGATACGACGAATGAGTACCAGCTTGCAATTTCAGGTATAAGTAGTGCGAAGGGGAATACTAAAAGCACGTCTCGAATGGTAGTCAGCTTTACGGTTGACAGGACAAGGCGCAGCCTAAATTTAGAGGGGTATCGGGTTCTATTCCACCTGAAAAGTACATTTTGGTGGGTGCTGGCAGCGTGGACCTTGGCCGCAGCTATAGTGATTGCTGCAGCATTGTGGTTCTTAAATCGCTCAGTAAAATTAAAAAAAGGCACAAAAGCAGGTCGCTTCCTGTTTGGTAAAGAAATAGAATATGGAGCAGTCGTAGAAAAGATAGAGAATATTGATCTTTTTAACCCATCTCAATATATAACGAAAAACGGAGTTGTTAGTCCAGGCTCATCCGGGCGCTACCATGTAGAATTTCGCTTGCAGGATGATACACATATTGAACTGAGTGTATCGGCTAAGCAGGCAGGAAAATTTGAACCGGGTATGCGCGGAACGCTTGTCCATCGAAGAAATATTTTGATGTCCTTTGTGCCAGAGGATGTGGAAAAATCGGAGAAATATCATGAAAATAAAAGATAATTAAAATTTCGTAAGCTATACTGCCACTTGTTATGTTACAGTTCATGGATAAGCTAATATTTACAGTAAAGCCCGAAGGTGAATGGCTTTCACGAGCCGGACACTTGGAGCAGGTCTTTCAAAGTAATGTATAATAAGAAGGGACATAACAGGAACCTGCGGAATTTGGTCCGACGACGAAACCATTGCACCGAAGGGCTTTCGTAACATGACGCGTGAACTGTAACATTGCTATTGCTCATTCGGTCACATTGGACTATGAATTCAATGACAAGTGGCAGAATGCATGGTATAATGATTTTATTGAGTAAAAATGAGTATTTTAAGGAATAACACATGATATTGAGAGGGAAGGAGTGTCAGCATAATGGGATATTATGTTAATCCATCAGCAGAAAGTTTTGCGGCGATTGCAAGGAGCAAGACATATGTAGATAAGACTGGGTTAATCGAGTATATGAATACAGTTGTACAGACAGATCGTATGTTAGTCTGCTCAAGCAGACCAAGAAGATTCGGAAAATCATTTGCAGCAAAAATGCTTGCGGCATACTATTCAAGAGGTGCAGATTCAAAAGATATTTTTCAAAATCTGAAAATTGGAAAAGAAACAAAATGCGAGCATCAAAATCAATACGATGTCATTTTTCTTGATATCACGCTTTTTCTTTCGATTGCGGATACTCCGGATCTTGTGGTAAAGGAAATTCAAAAAGATATAATTCAAGAGCTAAAATCAGAGTTTCCAGAAGCAATTCATGATGAAACAGAGTCCTTATTAAAAGCATTGATGCAGATTCACTCAGCTACAAAACGTAAGTTTTTCATCATTATTGATGAGTGGGATGCATTGTTTCGAGAAGCAAAACAGGATACAACTATTCAACGAGAATATATACAGTTGTTGCGCAGCTTATTCAAAAACAATGTGACGCCTCAGATCATCGCAGGTGCGTATATGACAGGTATTTTGCCTATAAAAAAATATGGAACACAGTCAGCTTTAACGGATTTTCGCGAATATACAATGTTAGAGCCAGGACCACTTGCGCCGTTTGTTGGTTTTACACAGGTGGAAGTTAAGAGACTTTGCGAAGAATATCCGCTTGATTTTGATCAGGCTCAGAAATGGTATGATGGATATATATTTGAACAAGCAGGGCATATCTATAGCCCAAATTCGATTATAGAAGCCATTCAAAATAAGAGTTTTGCAAATTATTGGACGCAGACAGAAACTTATGAGTCGCTTATGACATATATTGACTTGAATTTCGATGGACTAAAAGATTCTGTAATTGACATGATCGGAGGAATGCGGTGTAAGGTTGATGTTGGCTCCTTCCAGAATGATATGACCTCTCTTAGGAGTAAGGATGATGTACTGACATTGTTTGTTCATCTGGGCTATTTGGCATATGATAGAAAAACGCGGGAAGTATTTATCCCAAATGAAGAGATTCGAGAGGAATTTATTCGTTCAATAAAAAATGGAAGCAGAAAAGAATTGGTTAAGGCAGTAGAATTGTCAGATAAGTTGCTCCGTGCGACAATCAATAAGGATGAGTCAACGGTTGCAGAGATTATAGGAGAGGCACATCAGGCAAATACTTCTCCAAAATTTTACAATAATGAGCAGGCATTACGCAGTGTTGTTATAATGGCATATTTGAGTAGTGTAGATGATTATATCCGTTTTGAAGAATTAGCAAGTGGAAAAGGATATATTGACTTATTATTTTTACCAGCATTGCAATCATCAAAGCCGGCACTTATAATCGAGCTTAAGTGGAATAAGAGTGCAGAAAAAGCAATACAGCAGGAACAGGATCAGCAGTATTGGAAATTTGCAAAGCAGTTTCGATACAAAGGGAAAATACTGTTAGTCGGAATTAACTATAATTCGAAAACCAAAAAACATACTTGCAAAATTAAAGAAATTGAGTCTTTAGAAAAAAATTAGGGCTAATAGGTACAAAAATGACTAGCAGATTTTATCAATATTGTAAATCGAATATAAAGCAAAAAAAAATCCAAGAAGTATCAATAAAGACTGCTTTTACTTTTCTAGCCGAAGGAAAACATATTGTTTCGTTTGTTGGAGCAGGAGGAAAAAGTTCTCTTATTGACGCAATTGCAAAGTGGAGCAGCAGTCAGGGAAAAAAAGTGCTTGTGACGACTACAACTCATATTTTCAGACCGCAGGATGAATTTTTAGCAATGAACGAAAAACAGTTACAGGAAATCTGGGCAGCAGGACATTGGGCGGTGATCGGAGCAACTGAGGAAAAAGATCAGCAAAAGTTAAAGATGCCAGGGATTGACTGGATGAGACAGGCAATGGAGCTTTCTGACCTTGTATTCATTGAGGCTGATGGCTCAAAGCGTTTGCCATGTAAAGTGCCAGCTGATCATGAGCCTGTACTTTTGCCAGAGTCGGATATAGTGGTGGCTGTTTTGGGGCTTTCAGCCTTAGGGCGTTCACTTAAAGAGTGTTGTTTTCGACTGGAAAAAGCAAAAAAGCTATTGTCAGCGGATGAAAATCATTTATTGACAGAAAAAGATATGGCAGCGATTTTGTTATCTGATCAGGGACTGCGAAAAGATGTAGGAGACAGAAGATACATTGCCGTTTTAAATCAGTGTGATGACAGCACCGTGCGAAAAAGTGCAGAACAGGTTGGGGAAATGTTAATCAATTCAACTGGACAGAATAGTGAAACTATAGAAAAAATAGTATTTGCAAAACTGCAGTGAATATGGCAAACTATTCAATAGACTATAAACCATTTTTGGGGGACATAAACGATGAGTGGATTTACACATTTTGATCAAAAAGGAAATGCCGTGATGGTGGATGTGCATGAAAAGGCAGATACATATCGGGTAGCTGTTGCTGCGGGAACAATCACTGTGAATGAGGAAGTTTTTCAGGCTATTACTAATCATACGGCAAAAAAAGGTGATGTGCTTGGAATAGCCAGAATTGCAGGCATTATGGGTGCGAAAAAAAATTCAGAGCTGATTCCGTTGTGCCACATTATTGCATTGACAGACTGCGAGATTTCTTTTGAGTTAGATGAAAAGCATCGCCAAATTAAGGCAACATGTAAGACCTCCTGTATCGGAAAAACAGGAGTGGAGATGGAAGCTATGACGGGCGTTAGTGTTGCGCTGCTGACAATTTATGATATGTGCAAAGCTATGGATCGCGGCATGGAAATATCAGGGATTCATCTAGTGGAAAAATCTGGCGGCAAAAGCGGTCATTATAAAGCTGAAAAATAAGCAGCGATAAAAAAGCAAATTAGAAAGGTACTGCAATGGAACAAAAAAAACATAATCAAAAATATAGAGTAGGAATTGTAACTCTTAGTGATAAAGGTTTTAAAGGCGAGCGAGAGGATTTAAGCGGTCCAAAGATCAAGTCACTTCTTCCTACAGAAAAGTATGAAGTGGTATCATATTGCATTTTACCGGATGACCAAAAAACAATAGAAAAAGAGCTTTGTCGATTAGCAGATGAAGAACAATGTGCCCTTATACTTACGACAGGCGGCACTGGTTTTTCTAAAAGAGATGTGACACCAGAGGCAACGCTTGCTGTGGCTGATCGCAATGCACCGGGAATTGCAGAGGCAATACGCGCCTATAGCTTAACTATCACACCGCGCGCCATGCTAAGCCGTGGAGCTAGTGTTATTCGTAAGCAGACGCTTATTGTGAATCTGCCGGGAAGCCCAAAGGCAGTTGAGGAGAGTCTTACTTATATATTGGATTCACTGTCTCATGGACTTGATATCCTTTTAGGAACAGCATTTGAATGTGCCAGAAAATAAAGAAAGTGTGCCAATATGAGTGAAAAAGAAATTATATTTTGCAAAAGCGGCGGCTGTACGGCAAAGCTTGGAGCTGGTGTGCTGGAGCATATTTTGGAGCGCCTTCCAAAAGGACAAAAAGATGAAAATCTGCTTGTAGGCTATGACAGCAGTGATGACGCGGCAGTTTATAAGCTTAATGACCATCAGGCATTTGTGCAGACACTAGATTTTTTTCCGCCTATGGTGGAAGATCCTTATCTGTTTGGACAAATAGCAGCAACAAATGCCTTAAGTGATATATATGCGATGGGCGGTGATGTAAAAACTGCACTTAATATTGTCTGCTTTCCTGAATCAATGGATTTAAATATACTTGGAAAGATTCTTCAGGGCGGTGCAGAGAAGGTGCAGGAGGCAGGCGGAAGTCTAGCCGGCGGCCATTCAATTGCTGACAGTGACGTCAAATATGGATTGTCAGTTACAGGCGTAGTTGATCCGGAAAAAATCTGGAAAAATAATGGTGCAAAATCTGGAGACAAACTGATCTTAACAAAAAGGCTGGGTGTAGGAATTATATGTGCAGCAAACCGGGTAAAACAAGCACCTGAGGGAGCCATGGAGCAGGTGATTGCTTCCATGACAACACTTAACCGCACAGCATCTGAGATTGGAAGAAATTTTTGCATACATGCCTGTACAGATGTGACAGGCTTTGGATTTTTAGGTCATCTTCATGAGATGATGGACGGAAGGCTTTCGAGTGTAATCTATGCCGATCAGGTTCCAGTATTTGATGGTGCAATGGAATGTGCTGAAGAATTTTTATTGACTGCAGCAGGTCAAAAAAATAGAAACCATCTTGAAGGATATGTGCAGTTTGAGGATGTATCATTTGGCATGGAAGAAGTGCTGTATGATCCACAGACTTCGGGCGGATTATTGTTTGCTGTACCAAAAGCACAGGCAGAAGAATTGTGTGAAAAGTTGCAAAGAGCAGGTCTTCCAGCTGCCATCGTAGGAGAAGTGACAGAGCAAAAAAAATCAGAAATTTTTGTAATTAATCATAAGAAAAAATAGTGAAAAACAGGAGAAAAACATTATGAAAAAAGAAGTAAATGCAATTGGCGATATCTGTCCAATTCCATTAGTGAAGGCAAAAGAAGCAATCAAAGATTTAAATGGAGCAGGTGTGGTAGAGGTATTACTCGATAATGAATTTGCTGTACAGAATTTAACGAAAATGGCGCAGCAAAAAGGATATGGCTGTGCATCTAAAAAGGTAAAAGATCAGGAATATCGTGTAACGCTGACAGTTGGAGAGACAGATGAACAAACAACACAAAAACCTGATAGTGAAACTGCAAAGAATATAGAAGAATGTATTCCATGTGCACCGGCAAAGAAGACTAGTCTTGTTGTTATTTCTTCTAAAACTATGGGAGGTCCAAATGAGCAGTTGGGCGCAACGTTATTAAAGGGCTTTATTTATGCGCTGACACAGCAGGATGAGCTGCCGGATCAGATACTTTTTTATAATGGCGGTGCATTTTTAACGTGTGAGGGCTCAGAATCATTAGAAGATCTTAGAGATTCGCACATGCGGTACATGCCTGAATTTTTATGGATTGACAGAAAAGCTCCAGGTTGGAGACGTTACAAATATGTATGATATAGCAGAGCGAATGAGCAAAGCAGATAGGATTATAAAACCATGATTTATCTGGATAATGCAGCAACTTCTCTGCAAAAGCCAAAAGAAGTAGAAGAAGAAATGATTAGAGCCCTACATACGATGGGCAATCCTGGGCGTGGTGCGCATGATGCTACGCTGCAGGCAGGAAGATGCGTTTATCAGGTTAGAGAGCAGTTAGCACAGCTTTTTAACGCAGAGAGTGCTGATGGCATTGCATTTACATCAAATGCCACCGAAGCCTTAAATACAGCGATTTTAGGGTTGTTTCAAAAAGGCGATCATGTGATTACAACAGTGTGTGAACATAATTCGGTGCTGCGTCCACTTTATCGCCTGCAAAAGCAGGGAGTAGAAGTAAGCTTTTTATCTGCAGATGAACAGGGAATATTAGACTACGACAAGCTTCCGGTACTGATAAAAGAAAATACAAAAGCAGTCATTGTAACACATGCATCGAATCTTACAGGAAATATCACGGATCTGGAATGCATAAAAAAAGAAATATCACATAAAGATATCCTTCTTATTGTAGATGCTTCTCAGACAGCAGGAATTTTGACGATTGATGTGCAGAAAATGGGAATCGATGTCCTTTGCTTTACAGGACATAAGGGGCTGATGGGACCACAGGGAACAGGCGGACTTTATGTGCGTCAAGGAGTAAAAATAAATCCTTTAAAGGTCGGAGGAAGTGGTATTCACAGCTTTGATCATGATCATCCAAAGGCAATGCCAGAGCACCTTGAAGCCGGCACATTGAATGTACATGGAATTGCTGGCCTTGGCGGTGCGTTGAACTATTTGAGTGAGATTGGCACAGAAGCGATTATAAAAAAAGAAAGATCGCTTATAAAACGATTAGAGGATCAGATTCGTGATCTGCCGAATATCCACCTGTATGGAAATCCTGACAGCAACCAGAGAGTGGGGATTCTTTCATTTAACATGGGAGATGAAGATTCTGCTTATGTTGCAGACTGGCTTTTTGAAGAGGAAGAAATTGCTGTCCGTTCAGGTGCTCATTGTGCGCCGCTCATGCACGAGACATTGGGCACAAAAATGCAGGGAGCTGTTAGAATATCTGTGTCTCATAAAAATACAGAGCAAGAAATTGACAGAACAGCAAATGCGATTAAAAAGTTGTCACAGCTGCTTGAATAATGGGAGAGTCAATCTGATATGAGAATAAAAAAGAAAACCTGGATTTTAACATTTGAAAGTACTACGCAGGCAATGGCAGCTGATAAATTTGGCATAGAGCAAAAATTGCCGGGGCGACTGATTCCGATTCCGCGGGAAATCACCGCAGGATGTGGTCTTTGCTGGAAAGCTGACCCAAAAGAAAGGGAAAAAGTGTTAGAAGCATTACAGGCAGCTGGACATCACTGGGAGGCAGAGTATATTTTAGAATTGTAATGTGAAAGGAAACTTCCGATGAAAAAAAGTGATCTGATTATAGTGCGCGGTGCTGGTGATCTGGCAACGGGAACGATTAATAGATTAAAAAAGAGTGGATTTCGTTTACTAGTGTTGGAAACTGATTATCCGGCTGCCATTCGAAGACAGGTGGCTTTAAGCGAGGCAGTTTATAGCAAAAGTGCCTGTGTGGAAGGTGTAGAGGCAGTCCGTGTAAAAGATGAAAAACAAATGCTTGATGCATGGAAAAACGACAAAGTACCAGTAATGGTTGATCCAATGGGAGAAAGCATTGCTTCAATGCAGCCAAAAGTTGTAGTCGATGCGATTCTTGCAAAGCATAATCTCGGAACTAATAAAAATATGGCACCACTTACTATTGCACTTGGTCCTGGCTTTACTGCAGGTGTCGATGTGGATGTTGTAATTGAGACAAAGCGCGGTCACAATTTGGGCCGGGTGATTCGCGAAGGAAGTGCATATCCAAATACTGGAATACCAGGCATAATCGGCGGTTATGGAGCAGAGCGTGTCATTCATGCCCCGGCAGAGGGCATATTAAAAAATAAGAGTAAAATTGGCGATATCGTAGAGAAAGGTCAGGTGATAGCTGTAATTGAAGCATCAGACAAAGAAAACGAAAGCGCCTCAGATATAAAAAAAACAGAGGTGAGAGCAACTATTGACGGTCTTCTTCGTGGACTTATTCGAGACAATTATCCAGTCACAAAAGGCTTTAAGATTGCAGATATTGATCCAAGAAAAGAAGAATTGGCAAATTGCTTTACGATTTCAGATAAGGCAAGATGCATTGCGGGAAGCGTCTTAGAAGTTATCTGCGAAGCATTAGAGTAAACAAAGAAAGTAAGGAAAATATTATGAAACTAATGAAAACAGAAGAAGCCGTGGGACAGGTATTGTGCCATGATATCACACAGATTATTCCTGGTGTGACAAAAGATGCGGTATTTCGAAAGGGTCATATAATCACAAAGGAGGATATTCCTGTCCTTTTAAGTGTTGGAAAGGAACATATATATATTTGGGAAAAGGATGAGCATATGCTGCACGAAAATGAGGCAGCACAAATTCTTTATGAGATGTGCAGAAACGAGCATATGCATCCATCTGCTGTAAAGGAAGGAAAAATAGAGCTTATTGCGGATTGTGACGGCCTTTTTAAGGTTGATCGCGAGAAGCTAAGGAAAGTCAATAGTCTGGGAGAAATGATGATTGCGACACGTCATGGCAACACCTTTGTAAAGAAAGGTGATAAGTTAGCTGGGACGAGAATCATTCCGCTTGTGATTGAAAAAGAAAAAATGGAGCGCGCAAAAGAGATTTGTAATGACGGGTCTATTTTGGAAATAAAGCCGTTGCAGCCAAAAAAAGCTGCGATTTTAACAACAGGAAGTGAAGTTTATCACGGACGCATTCAGGATAAATTTACGCCAGTTCTAGTAGAAAAATTAAAGGAATATGGTAGTGAAGTGATATTCCACGAGATTTATGATGATGACCATGAGGCAATTACTAAGGGCTGCCTTAGTGCTATAGAACAGGGCGCAGATCTTGTTTTATGCACGGGTGGCATGAGCGTAGATCCAGATGACAAAACACCGCTTGCCATCAAAAATACGGGGGCAAGAATTGTTTCTTACGGTGCACCAGTTCTTCCAGGAGCAATGTTTTTAGTATCTTATTATGAATATAAGGATAAAACGATTCCGATTGTGGGACTGCCGGGCTGTGTTATGTATGCAAAAAGAACGATTTTTGATCTGGCATTGCCGCGCCTGTTAGCGGATGATTTTATCACGGCGGAGGAACTGGCATTACTGGGAGAAGGCGGACTATGCTTAAATTGTCCAGTCTGTACTTATCCTAACTGCGGTTTTGGAAAAGGCTGGTAAGCAGAATGCTGGATCAATATGGAAGAAATATTACTTACTTGCGTATTTCGATCACAGATCGATGTAACCTGCGCTGTAAGTATTGCATGCCAGATGGAGTTACAGATGTAGGAATGAAAAATATTCTTACGTTTGAGGAAATCTGGGAGATTGTAAGGGCTGGCGTCAGCCTTGGCATTACACATGTCAGAATTACAGGCGGTGAGCCGTTAGTGCGAAAAGGCTGTGTAGATCTCATTCGAGGGATTAGGGCAATTCCGGGTGTAGAAACGATCACAATGACCACGAATGGAGTTTTACTTAGAACTTATGCTGCTTCATTAAAGGAAGCGGGATTGGACGGATTAAATGTGAGTCTGGATACCCTTGATTTTGAAGAATTTGCATCACTTGCAGGAAGGCAAAATTTAAAAGAAGTACTTGATGGGATACAGGCGGCAAAAGAAATGGGGCTGCCTGTGAAAATCAATGCAGTCAATCGAAAAGAGTTAAATCCTATTTCTCTTGTTTTGTATGCACAGCAGGAAAAAATACCGCTTCGTTTTATTGAGATGATGCCGGTTGGCTATGGAAAACAGTATGTAGGAAGAAGTAATGATGAACTGAGAGCATGTCTTGAAGATGAGTTTGGAAAGTCAGAAATGATCACGTATCAAGCAAATCAAAAAAAACAGATATCAGAACAGATCTCACACATGGTTCAGACATTACATACAAAAGAAGTCCCAATAGGAAGCGGCCCGGCAGTGTATTATAGGTTTTCCGAATTAACAATTCCAGTTGGTTTTATAAGTGCAATTCATGGAAAGTTTTGTGAAAGCTGCAACAGAGTTAGATTGACGGCACAGGGGTATTTAAAGCTGTGTCTTTGCTATGATAAAGGAATTGATCTGCGTCAGATTCTGCGAGGAGAAGAAACTGGGCAAAACGAAAAAAATATACAAAAAGCGCTAAATGAGAAACTAACAACTGCAATGAGAGCAGCCATTTACAAAAAGCCGGCAGCTCATTGCTTTGAGCATCCAGAGGAGATGACTGAAATCAACGAGATGGTCAAAATTGGTGGGTAGAAGCCGATAAAGTTAAAGACCAGCAGCGCGACAGGAAAGGAACAACAAAAGTGGGAGTCATTAAAGGAATTTGTATCAGCGAAAAGCGCGGTACGGCAAAACATGAAATTGAAGAAGCAGTTTTTGTGAAGGACTGGGGAATTGAGAAAGATGCACATGCAGGTCACTGGCACAGACAGGTAAGCCTTCTGTCATATGAAAAAATAGAGGAATTTAGAAAAAAAGGAGCGCAGATTGGACTTGGCGCTTTTGGAGAAAACCTGATCGTAGAAGGCTATGATTTTCGAAATCTTCCAGTGGGAACACGATTTCAATGCGGCGATGTTATTCTAGAGATGACTCAGATTGGAAAAGAATGTCACAGCCACTGTGAAATTTATAAGAGAATGGGCGAATGCATTATGCCGCGAGAGGGCGTATTTGCCGTTGTAATTCAGGGTGGAAAAATCAAAAAAGGCGACATTCTTGAAAAGATAGAAGAAACAGAAGCACATATAGATTGATAAAATCGGAGGAATATATGAAAACACTTTATCAATTGTTATTAGATCGCTGGAATCAAAATTGTGATACCGTTCTGGTCACTATTGTGGAAGGAAATGGTTCAATTCCGCGCACGACTGGAGCCTATATGGCGGCAGATCAGACAGGCAGAATTTATGGAACAATCGGCGGCGGAAATCTGGAATATCAGGCCGTAAAAAAAGCAATTACGCTTGCTGGAAGGGATGCTCATTTTGTCGAGGATTTTGACTTGGGAACAGGGGAAAATGGCGGCCTTGGAATGGTCTGTGGAGGTAAAGTAAAGGTTTTATTTTACAGAGTGAAAAGCAAGGATACAAAGATTGCATCTTTTTTAAAGGAAGCATTAAAGATGGAAGAAGAGAAAAAGCCATATTGGTTGCTACTTCCATTTTCAAAAGGATATCCAAAAATAGAGTCTCATCTTGAGGAAGGACGAGGTCATTGCCGAATACTTGAAGAATACGAGAAGGATGGAACTGACGGAAATAATGAAGTTCAGAAAATCTATGCCGAGGAATTTAACTTTGATGGAAAGGTTTATATTTTCGGAGGCGGTCATCTTGCGCAGGAGCTTGTCCCAGTACTCAGTCATTTGGGCTTTTGGTGCATGGTAATGGATGACAGAGAGGAGTACACAGCCCCTAATTTATTCCCAGGCGTACAGGAGACAAAAACTGTTGATTTTACTTTGCTTTCTGATATTTTGGAAGTAAAAAAGGAAGATTATCTTGTAGTTGTTACAAGAGGACATAGCTGTGATGCAGATGTTGAGCGGTTTGCGCTGCGCACACCTGCTTCTTATATAGGCGTAGTAGGAAGCAAACGAAAGACTCAGTACGTCAGAGAAAAACTACTGGCGGAGGGCTTCACCAATGAAGAACTTGACCGTGTACATGCACCAATCGGAATAGACATTGCAAGTGAGACACCGGCAGAGATAGCTATCAGTATTGCGGCACAGCTTATACAAATTAGAGCAGAAAAAGCAGGAGTACGGAGAAAAAACAAATGAGAAAAGTAGGGATGTTAATGGTAACGGCTTTGGCAGCATCACTGCTTGCAGGATGTAGTTATAAGGCATCAGACAAAAAAGAAGAAGTTACAATCACTGTATTTGCAGCTAAGAGTCTGAATCAGGTAATGGAGGAACTGATCGCAGAGTTTAAGAAAACACACGAAAATGTAAATGTACAGGGAAGTTATGACAGTTCAGGAACGCTGCTGACACAGATCGAAGAAGGTGCAGCCTGCGATGTGTTTTTCTCAGCAGCGGTAAAACAGATGGATCAGCTTGATGAGACAGATGGTCTTGTCGTAGAGGGAACACGTCACAACGTTGTAAACAACCAGGTTTGTGTAGTAACATATAAGGGAAGCAACACCAAGGTAACATGTCTTATGGATATTAAAAATGCTGGCAGCATTGCACTTGCAGATGGTTCAGTGCCTGTAGGAAAATACACACGTCAGGCAATGGTAAATGCAGGAATGTTAGAAAAGGCAGATGATGTATCAAAGATTTCAACAACAGACATTTCAGAAGCACTTGGCGGTGTGGAAATCAATGAATGTGCAAATGTAGGTGTTGTTACGTCAGCAGTGGCAGAGGGATCAAATGAGGTAGGAACTGTTTATTATTCCGATACATATGGATTAGAAGATCGTCTTGAAATTTTAGAGAAGATTCCTTATGATCTGACAGGAGATGTTATTTATCCGGTAGCACAAATTCAAAATTCAGAGGCAGACGAGGCAGAAGCTACGACAGCAAAGGAATTTGTCGATTTCTTAATTACTGATGATGCAAAAGAAATTTTCCAGAAGTATTATTTCGATACTGATGTAGAAGATTAAAAGTAAGTTTTGCTTCTGTGGACGTGATACTCTTACTAAATTGATGGAAATAATGGTGGCACAATGGAAGAATTGATGGAATTTATGAGAGGGCTTGATTGGAGTCCTTTGCTGATCTCATTAAAGACTGGAGTGGTGGCAACCATTCTTTCTTTTTTTGGCGGGATCTTTGCAGCAAGACAGGTAATAAAAGCAGGACCTAAAACAAAAGCAGTATTGGATGGTATTCTTACACTGCCAATGGTACTGCCGCCAACGGTAGCCGGTTTTTTTCTTTTACTGATTTTTAGTCTGCGCCGTCCATTTGGCGCTGCGCTTTATGAAGGCTGTGGAATTAAGGTCGTACAGACTTGGCTTGGCTGCGTGCTTGCAGCAACTGTGATTGCTTTTCCTCTTATGTATAGAAATGCCAGAGCAGCATTTGAGCAGGTAGATGCAAATTTAATCTATGCAGCCAGAACACTTGGTATGTCGGAAATGAAAATTTTCTGGAAGGTTGTGATTCCATCAGCGCGTCCAGGAATACTTTCTGGAACGATTTTGACATTTGCAAGAGCCATGGGAGAGTATGGAGCTACATCTATGCTTGCAGGAAATATTCCGAAAAAGACAGGAACGATTTCTCAGAAAATTGCGATGGTAATTCAAAATGGAGATTACAAGACAGCCGGTTTTTGGGTAATGGTGATCATGGTGATTGCATTTGTCGTTGTGCTGTTAATGAATCTTTTAGGATCAGGAAAAAACAAACAGAAAAAACAATGGTAATGATAGGGGCAAAAGACAGATATGTTGCAGGTAACGATAAAAAAGAAACTGGGAAATTTTTTGCTGGATGTGGACTTTTGCATGGATGGCGGAGTATTTGCAATTCTGGGCGCATCTGGATGCGGAAAAAGTATGACATTAAAATGCATTGCAGGTATTGAGCGTCCAGATGAAGGAAGAATTGTTTTAAATGACAGAGTGCTGTTTGATTCGAAAAAAAAGATAAATTTGCCGCCTCAAAAAAGAAAAGTTGGATATATGTTTCAGGACTATGCATTATTTCCTAACATGAATGTGGTACAAAATATACAGGCAGGAATGGGCAGAAAGCCAGATCAAAAAAAGGTGCAGGAATACATAACAGGTTTTCATCTGACAGGTCTTGAAAAACACATGCCAGATCAACTCTCAGGAGGTCAAAAGCAGCGCGTCGCGATGGCGCGTATGTTAGCGGCAGAACCAGAGCTTCTCCTTTTAGATGAACCATTTGCCGCATTAGACAGCTATCTTAAGTGGAAGATGGAGCAGCAGATGATGGATTTGTTAAAAGATATTCAAAAGCCAGCCTTGTTTGTATCGCACAGCAGAGATGAAGTGTATCGCCTTTGCGATACTGTAAGCTGTATCAATCAGGGAAAGATGGAAGTGATTGAGCCGGTAAAAGAATTTTTTAAGAATCCAAAGACAAAAACAGCAGCTCTCTTGTCAGGCTGTAAAAATATTTGCAGCGTGGAACTGGTAAAGGATTTAGAGCCGACAGAAACACAGATGAAGGACACATCGTCTGGCAAACTTTGGGCAGCAGAATGGGGTGTGGCGTTTGATGTATCAAAGGAAGCATTTACGGCGCGTACTGTTGGAATCAGGGCTCATTATATGATGCAAAAAAAGCCAAAAGCAGGTCATATAACTGAATTGACAGTTGGCGAATACAGGATATTAGAGGATCCGTTTGAGTGGAATATTTCATTTCGAAAAGATGAGAACTGTGAGTGGCTGCAGTGGAAGATCAGTAAAAGTGACTGGAATCCTTCTGCGGGAGTGCCAAAAGTACTTTACGTGAGAGAGGAAGATCTGCTATTATTAGATAAAGAATAAATAGCAGCAAGCAGAGGTATGTATATGAGAAATAAAAAAAATATAATCAAGGCTTCATCAGCACAGCTTCCAGAATTAGAATGGTATGTTGGAAATAAAGAGGTGCATCTTCTTCGTTATTATGAGCCAGAGCCAGGCATTTTTATTGCAGAAAGCAAAAATGTCATTGATATTGCTCTTCGCAAAGGCTACGAGCCGCTAAGCGTTGTCTGTACTGAAAAAATGGAAAAAGATGAGATTTTAGATCGTGTGGGAGAGGCACCTATTTACATAGTAGATCCAGAGGATGCCAAAAGAGAATTTGGCTATGTATTGACAGGTGGAATTTCATGCGCGATGCGAAGAAAAGAAAATTTTGATTATAAAAAAGTGCTTGAAAATGCAAAGCGTATTGTTGTGCTTGAGGATGTAGAAAATCCAACAAACATCGGTGCAATTTTTAGAAGTGCAGCAGCATTTGGCATAGACGCTGTATTATTGTCACCAGCCTGTGTAGATCCGTTTTATCGCCGTGCAATGCGTGTAAGTGTAGGAAATGCACTTCTTGTTCCATGGGCTTATATTGGAAGCAGCGAGGCAAGATGGAAGGAAGAGGGCATTGGATGGCTGAAGGAGGAAGGCTTTCAGACAGTTGCAATGGCACTTCGTTCAGATAATATTCGAATTGATGATCCAGTTTTAAAACAAAAAGATCGACTCGCGATCATCATGGGAAACGAAGGACAGGGACTTGCAGAGTCCACAATCAATGCAGCTGATTATGTAGCTAAAATTCCAATGATGAACGGAGTCGATTCTCTTAATGTAGCAGTCGCAGCCGGACTAGCAATGTGGGAAATCACCCAACACCGAAATCAGTGATATCGTATAATACTTCAACAGAAGGATCGTCAAGCAGCCAGTTATATTCCTTCATAAACCAGCGAACAAGCTCTTCATCACGTTTGATTGGTGTAGTATTATTGTTGTATACATTTACTGTTCCAAGCTTAAAATAGCGCTTTAGGCAGTCAATGTCGTGCGCGATCATTTCCTTTGTCTGCCCCTTTATGCCGACCATAAGACATGGAGAGTCAAAATATTCTGCTACCTCTTCAGGTGACTGAAAGTCGGCATGCTTATTAAGAACATGCTCACGAAAATCGCGGTCAAATGTCTCTACGCCAATCTTAAAAATGATTGGCACTGGCATGCGGCTTCGCATTGCAGCGAGGTGCTTTCTATACATCCAGTGCGATTCAAAAAAGAGCTTATGGATGTTTTTTGTTTTTATCACATTTTCAATATCATCAAGTGTATATTTTTCTGTGAGAACCGTATTAAGAACAAATTTCCTAAATGTTGTACTAAAATATGCATTTATATTTGCCAATGCAATTTTATATTCCATTCCAAATGTATTTTCCCAATCAGATATAAACCAAGCTTCTATTTCCGGCATCGCATATAAGAAAAAAACTTTTATCTCAGGATTTAGAATAATAGTTTTAATTTCTTCCTGAATTTCCTGTTTTCTTTTCTCTATCTTCCTGCTTCTGCATATACATTATT